>Ga0209062_1000676_pt1 | contig 88252 bp, 76 predicted proteins | sample Coa_R2_2_FD_187158 | JGI IMG/M metagenome (GOLD analysis project Ga0209062, IMG submission 187158) | Surface soil microbial communities from Centralia Pennsylvania, which are recovering from an underground coalmine fire - Coalmine... | ecosystem: Environmental > Terrestrial > Soil > Unclassified...
CATCGATCCAGCCCATAGGGGCGACCCTCTCTTTGTTGAGGAGCTTCACTACCTCCTCTCACACTTCAATTGCATATCTGTGGCGAGCAGGAATAGAGATTGCGTCGGCAGCGCCAAAGACATTTCCACTACTACTGCTCTACCCGCTGAGCCGTGGCGGGCGGGCTTACGGCGTGGTGGTGGTAATTTTTAAACTTCCTCCGAAAAAATATGCAGCACCTTCAAACCTTCAGCCTGAAAAACGGAGGCGAAGCGGCGGCTGATCGCCGAGACCTTGCAGAAGACCAACGGTAATCACTCGGAAGCGGCGCCGGAGGGCGGGATCAGCCCCAGCGCAGCCCGGCCGCGGCCTGCAGAGGCGCCACGCGGACAGGTGGGCCGGGGGCCGGAGCCGGCTCGCTCTTCGACAGAGAGGCTTTCGCGGTGCGGAATTCGTAGCGGTGGATCTTGACGGCCACGCGTTCCGCCTCCGTGCGCACGATGGGCCCCACCGCGACCAGGTTGAGGGCCACGGAATCGTTCAACAAGGCCGGCCAGGCGATGCAAATTTCTATTTCTCCGGCAGAGGGCAGAGGCTGATCGACGGCAAACAATACGCCGCCGCTGCTGATGTTCAGGACTTCGCCGCTGCCGCAGTGTCCTTCCACCCGGTACCGCAGTGAAAGCCGCAGATTGAAGCGCTGGGTCTGACGGCGTTCCCCCTCACCAGCTCTTTTGTGTTTCTGCGCGCACCAGTCTCTGGGGCGCAGCGCGTGCGGATCACGAAGCGATGGACGTGGCATAGTACTGCCCCTGGGGGCAAGCGGTATACCAGAGTACTGGGCAGGGTGATAAAGAGGGTATGTGATGGCTTGTAAGCGATTGAATAGATGAGTGCTTAGCTTTCTCGTAGGGCTGTTTTGAAAGCCACGATGGGCATCGGGTAGAGGGCTTCGGGATGGAACCGATCGGTTAGTCCCTAACCGATCGGTTAGTGGGGGTGGGGTGCAGAGACCTGCTTCAGGCAGGGCATCCGATTGTGGTTGTAGGTTCCTTGGAGGAAAATGAGGAGGAAAGAAAGATCAATGGCTATCCTGAATATCAAAGATCCGGAGGTGCATGCCCTTGCCGTGGAACTCGCCACGCGAACCGGGCAGAGCCTCACCCAGGCGGTCAAACAAGCACTCCTCGACCGCCTGGCCCGGGAACGGGCGGCCACATCCAATCAGCAGCGGCTCGTCGCGCGCGTCCTCGAACTGGGCCGGCGTGCGTCTTCCCGCCCGGTCCTGGATTCCCGGAGTCCGGAAGAAATTCTGGGATATGACGAATTTGGGGCGCCGCGTTCATGATGATTGATTCGTCCGCGATCCTCGCCATAGTGTTTCAGGAGCCTGGGGCGGAGCGCATCGCCGCGGTGATTGCCTCCTCGCCCGTGCGGCGGATGTCAACCGTGAACTGGCTGGAGACACTCATGGTGGTCGAGGGACGCTACGGGGCGGAATCGGCCGATGATGCGCTGCTCATCTTGCGGGAATTGGCGATTGAGCCGGTTCCCTTCGATTACGAACAAATGACCGAGGCCCGCTCCGCCTGGCAGCGCTTTGGCAAGGGGCGCCATCCGGCTGCATTGAATCTCGGGGACTGTTGCGCATACGCCGCGGCGGTAACTCACGCAGAGCCTCTGCTGTATAAGGGAGACGACTTCTCTAAGACCGGCCTGGCGCGGGTGGAGTGGTAGCCTGCAACTTCGCATCCGGATTATCGGCGCAGCCGCGGATCGAAGCGGAAGGGGGCCGGCTCTCCGATGGGAAGCCGGGTAAAATCCGGGTGGGCGGGATTCAGCAGGTAGTTGCTTTCGGCGGGCACCACGGCGCTGGGCACCCGCAGAACCACCGACCGCCGCTCGGCGATCCACGCGTCGCCAATCTCCTGCAAGCGCACCGGCGGCGGATAGGCGCTCCAGTTCTTCGGTAATCGCGCGTGATCGACCTCCTCCATCAACTCCCCGGGAAACTGCACCTCCAGCGCCACGTAGTGCCGCAGCAGCTCCGGCGATTCAAGGTGCACCAACAGTTCCAACGCCGCCAGCGCCTGAGATTGCGCCGTGTATACGACCGCGTGTCCGGGGCTGTTCCAGCGGCCTCCGAACAGGCGGGCGCCCTCACCGGTGAACGCGTTTTTGAGATGTTTCCGCTTGACGATCCGCCAGGCGGAGATCACGCAAAGACCCCGTGCTCCATGCGGCCCATGAGCGCTTCCACTTCCCGCGCTCCGATCTCCGTGCGCGCATAGGCCAGCGGGGTTTGATTTTCGAGCGCGCGCCGGGGCGAGGCCAGCCACCGCACTGCGGCGCCGGCGTCACCCTCGAACAGTTCAACGGCCTTTTCGAACACCAGGGCCAGGCGCAGCAGCCGCTCGGACTCCTCCGGCGATAGCCGTCCGGCGGCTTTCCGGCGGGCCAGCGTGCGCTCGGGGATACCCACCGCCGCGGCGATCGCCGCCGCTCCCAACCGGCTGGCGGATTCGAGCGAATCCAGCGCCCGAAACGGGAATCCCTGCTGCACCTGGCGGATCAGCTCGCCAGTGGACGCCGTGCGCAGGCCCAGGCTGGAACCCGGACTCGCGCGGCGGCGATGCCTCGGAACGGCGAACGTTTGCGTCTTCGGCACCCGTATCCTCCGCCTACAAGGGTAGCATGGCGATGACAAGATGTCGGAACTTTTATGCCAAATGGCAGGAGCGCGCTTTATCTGCTTTGCAGCTCTTTTTCGATGCTGGCGATGTTCTGGCGGGCGGCCGCGGCCTGCTCCAGGTCGGGGTCGATTTGCAGCATGGAGCGGAAGTGCTGCACCGCCGCCGCCAGCATGCCGTAGTTGCTGGTCTGGACGCCCTGGTGGGCGAAGGCCAGCGCCAGCGCGTAGTGCGTATAGGGGTCCTGAGGATCGTAAGTCAGCGCCCTCTGGCAGTTCTCGATGGCCCGGTCGTACTGGTTCAGCTTGCGCTCGCAGTCGCAGATGCCGAAATAGGCCAGGCTGCGCAGGTCCTTCCAGATATCCTGCTGCGCGGCGCGTTTTTTGCGGCCCAGGCCCACCAGGAAACCCACCACGTAGTAATTCAACTGGCCGGCTAATTTACTGTCGAAGTTACTCAAGCGGAGGTAGGTGTCGTACTCTGCCCGGGAATCCTGGTATTTGCCGGAAAGGCGCAGGCTTTCGGCCATCCACATGTGCGGCTCGGCGTACTGGGGCGCGAGTTTGGCCGCCTTGCGCGCCGAATCGACCGATTCCGCGTAGAGCCCTTTCATGCGATATGCCTGCGCCAGGTTGGTGAGGGCCAGGACGTTGTCGGGCTGGCGCCGCAGGACGGTCTCGAACTGGCGGATGGCCTCGTCGGTATTGCCGATATCCAGTAGCATGCCGCCGAAGCTGGCGTGCGCCTCCAGATAATCCGGATCGATCTCGATGGCCTTGCGAAAGTATTTTTCGGCGTTGGCCTCGTCAAACAGGGCATTGTAGGCGCGGGCAAGATACAGGGCCGCCTGGCTATAGGAGGGGTCCAGGCTCAGGGCCTTCTGGAATTCTTCGACCGCCTTTTTGTAGTTCTGCGCGTAGCCCTTGTTATAGAACTCCAGGCCGCGGTCGAGCGCGTCGGCCGCGGCACGGTTGCGCCGGCGGGCGATCAGGATGCGGATGGTGACGGTGGTCTGCTGGCCGGGGTAGACGGTCTCCTCGCGGGGGCCGTCGGGCTCATAGCCCATCTTGACGCCCTTGATGGTGTGGGCCCCCGGCGCCAGGCCCGGCAGGGTGAGCGGCTTATCCTTGTTCACCACGCCAAGCGACTTGCCGTCCAGGAAGAATTCCACCCCGTCCATGTTGCTTTCGACCACGAAGGTGCCGGTTTTGGGCGCCGCCGGCTGGCCGGGGCGGGCGCGGCTGGGCACATAGGCCAGCAGCATCTGGGGATCGAAGCTGCCCTGCGCGGAAGTGGGATTCTGCCGGCCGTTGGTGGCCTCGCGCACGTTGCGGTAGACGTAGTCCTGCAATTCGTCGGCGGTCACGATGCCGTCGCCGTTTTCGTCGGCTTCGCCTTCCATGCCGCGCACCACGTAGTAGGTGAAGATGCCGTGCCCGCCGCCCCAATCGACGCTCTCGAAAGATTGCTCGCGGTCGCGGCTGGCGGTGAGGGAAAACAGCGACTTTTGCAGGTCGATCAGGGAGCGGTTGAAGCTCTGCGTGTCCTCGGGCCGGATGGCGCCGCTATGGCAGGAGTCGGTGAGCAGGATTTTGGACTTGGCGTGGATCTTGGAGCCGATGGCCGCGCCCAGGTCGTCCATGGGGTAGCCGGTGCCGGCGATGTTGTTGGGGTCGATATCGTAGGGCGCCAGGTAGGCCCGACCGCTGTAGAGGAAACCGTGCCCGGCGAAATAGATCAGCACGCGGTCGTTGTCCTTGGAGACCGAGGGCAGCCATTCTTCCAGCTCGCGCCGCAGGTTGGCCAGGGTGGCCTTGGGACCGATGAGGCGATGCACGTTTTCGGCGTGGAAATTGCCGCCTTCCGGGCTGATGAGGATGGAATAGATGGACTCGGCATCGCGCTCGGAAAACTGGAGCTGGGCCTTGGCCGGCAGGTTGGCGTACTTGGCAATACCCACCACCAGGGCGTAGCTGCGGGGGATGCTCACGGGAGCGGGCGCGGCGGGTTCGGGGAGCTCCTTTTCCAATTTCAGATCGCGCTGGGTCTGGGGCGGCTGCTGCGCCCAAAGCGGCGCCAGCAGGCTGAAACAGGCGGCAAGCAATCGGCGTGACATGGCGGTTTACTTGTGCGCCAGCCGGAACTCGTAAATCACCGGCCCGGTGAGCGGAGTGGGAGAGGCCACCACGGAGGTGTCTTCCTGGCGCATGAAGAGCAGATCGCGCGGCGTCGAGGCGCCCGAGCCGCTCAGGTTGCGGGGTAACTCGGTTCCCGGCCGGACCGCCCGCGGGCCGGCCGAGCTATCCACGCATTCCCCGCGGGCACGGAAGATTTCGTCGTCGCAGCGCGGAAGCAGGTTCTCGGGCAGCCGCTTGTCCGGAGGCGGTGGGGGCGGCAAGGGCTTGTACTGGGGAAGCTCCCCCAGCCGGACCGGGCTGATCAGCCAGTAGACGATCTCCTGGCCGGGCGGGCCGGCGATGCGAAACACGGTCTGCGTGGCCGGAATGGTGTACTTCTCTCCCGCGGCGATGCGGTTTTCCTGGCCGGTCTCCTCGCGGGGAAAGAGCTGTTCGTATTTGCCGGAAGTGCTCCGGTTCATGACGTAGAGATAGCCGTCGAAGTTGGTGCGGAAGCGAAAGCGGACCCGGTCGTTTTGCGCCAGGACCAACCCCGGGTTCACGGCTTTCCATTTGCCGCCCTCGAGCAGTTCCAGGGTGATCTCCATGCGGTGCGGGCCGGAGGACAGAGACTGCCCCTGGGAGAACGCCGGCAGGGCGCCCAGGGCCAACAGCGGCACAAGCCAGAGTCTCATGACGGCCATTTAGCGGTGCGTCAGCTCGATATCCGCCACCACGCGGGAATCGGCGGCGCCCTTGGGGTTGACCACGTAAACCGCCTTGTCGGCCTTTGCTTCGGGGGTGGCGGCCTGCTCGTCGCTCATTTTTTCGATAATCAGGTCGCGCGAATAGAGATCGTGGAACTGGCCGATGAGAGCGTCGTTAACCGGCATGAGGCTGGCCAGCATGGTGGGCGGCGGGGAGGGCCTCTCCGGAGCCGGCGCTTCCGTGGGAGCGGGGGCCGGGGCGCGTTTGCCGCCTTGCAGCGAGTAAATCAGGCGGTCCATTTCCGCTTCGGGCTGGCGGGAGAAAATCACGAACAGCTTTTCGACCCCCGGCTGGCCCACGAAGGAGAACATGTAACCCTGCGGCACCACGTAGCGGCGCCGGCCGGACACGCGGTTATCGCCGTTCTCGATTTTGGGCGATGGGAACAGCACCTCCCAGGTGCCGCTGGAGCCCTGGGAGACGATGTAGAGATACCCGTTGTCGTTCACTTCCAGGGCCAACTGGATGTGGTCTCCGGAGTGGAAGACGGTGTCGGGAGAGACTTCCACCGTCTGGCCGCCGGTTTTCTTCAGGACGGTGTAGCGCAACCCCAGCGGCGCGGCGGAGTAAGCGGCGGGAATAATATCGGCGCGGCTCTCTCCGGGCGGGGTGGCCGGCGCGGTGCTGGCCGTAGCGGCCGGCTGGGGCCGGCTTTTGGGGGTGGTGCGCCGCGCGGCAGGTTTGGCCTTAGCGGTCTCCTCGCGGGCGGCATAAAACATTTCCCGGGCGGTGAGTTGTTTGGGCGGCCCGGTCTGATTCCACACGGGGGCGGCCAGCACGCAGGCGGCGGCCGCGGCCAGGAGCCGAATTGGCGTAGTCATCATGCTACCCTCACATCCCTGTTTCCAAACATAGCATCTGCCCGCCGGAGCGAAAAGCATCCGGCCTCTCCGCCAGGACTATTACCCCTGCGGGAATTTACCCTCGCTGCCATGAAAGTTGTGAAATACTTGCGGATTATGTTGCACGGGTTGCGGCAATGCGGCGCAGTATTGTTGAGCGTGCTGCTCGCCGCCAGCAGCAGCGGCAGCCGGCTCAGCGGCGCGCAGGCAGCGGCAGCCGGGCCCAAGCTGCAGATCGTGATCGTGGAAGGCGAAGGGGCCATCAACAACATCAAGCAGCGCACGGCCCGGGAGATGGTGGTGCGCGTCGAGGACGAAAACCACCGGCCGGTGGCGGGCGCGGCGGTGGCGTTCACCCTGCCTGCGCGCGGGGCGGGCGGGCTGTTTCCGCACGGCAGCCGGCTGTTGACCGTAATGGCTGATCAGAACGGGAGGGCGGCGGCGGCCATGAAGCCGAATCACGTGCTGGGCGCCTTCCGGGTGAATGTCACGGCCTCCCTACAAGGGCAGACGGCCACGGCCACTATCACGCAGACCAACGTGCTGGCGAGCGCCGCCGCGGCAGCCGGCGCGGCCGGAGGAGCCGCCGCGGGCGGAGCGGCAGCCGGAGGGGCAGCCGGTATATCTACAGGCGTGCTAGCCGGAATTATCGCCGGCGCGGCGGCGGTGGCCGCGGGAGTGGGGGTGGCCGTCACGCGAGGCGGGGGCGGCAGCAGCGCCAAACCCACGGCCACGATCGGCGCAGGCGGTCCGGTCACGGTCGGACCACCACACTAGACAGAGCGCAATGCGGAAAAGGAACACGAGCGCCGCGCTGCTGGCCGTCTGGCTGGGCGGCTGGGTGTGCCTGGCCGGCGGCGGGGTGAGCCGCCTGGAGCTGCGCCCCGTGGCGCGGGCGGATGCTCCCGCGGCACCGGACGCCTCCGGCCCACTCAGCACCCCGGTGCTGGGTTTCGCGCCCGGCGTCACCGGCAACGAACTGTGGCCGCTGGTGGGCATCCCCGGCGCGGCCCACATCGGGCCGGCCGTGCGGCTGCCGGAGACGGTGACGCGGGTGCGCGTGGCGCCCGGCGGCGGCTATGCGCTGGCCGAGCAGGACCCGGATACGCCCATGGGAATCGCGACGCTCGCGCCGGATGGCGGCGCGGCCACGGTTACCCCGATCGCCGGCGCCCTGGCCACGGCCGATCTGGTGGTCTTCAGCCCCGCCGGCAGTGCCGCGGTGTTGTACTTCTCCTCCGCGGGGCGCTTTCAGGTGCTGGCCGGGCTGCCGGACGCGCCGCGCGTGGTTCGCGATCTCACGGCGGGGGCGCTGGGTATCGCGCCCGGCATCCTGGCAGTCAGCGACGATGCTGCCGCGGTGCTGGCCGGCGACGCCGCGGGCGGCGTGTACCTGCTGCCCGCCGAAGGGGCGCCCGCGCTGCTCTACCAGTCCAATGAAGTCTCGGCTCTGGCGTTTCTTCCCGGCCGCCAGGATGCCGTGATGGCCGACCGCACCCAGAACCGCGTGGTCCTGCTCCAACAGGTGAGCGGCGCCTGCGCCGCCGTGCCACTGGCGGCGGAGGAGAGCGGCGTGGATCGCCCGGACCTGCTGGCGGGCGCCGGGGGCCAGGCGATCGTGATCGCCAGCACCGGCAGCCGCCGGATGTGGGTAGTGGATGCAGCGACCAGCAGCCTTACGGCCTTCGATCTGCCGGTGGTTCCCACCCGGCTCGAGCCCGCGCGCGGCGGAAATACGTTTCTGCTCTCGGCGGAGGCAGACGAACCGGCCTGGCTATTCACGTGGCAGGCAGGGAGCGGCACGGTTTTCTTCGTCCCCAACAGCCGGCCCGACCCTGGCTCGGCGGGGGACGCGGACAGTTCCCGCTGACATCGCATGCGCCGCCAGTCTGCCGGTCTTCTGCTCGCCGCCAGCCTTCTGCTGAGCGGCACAGCCGCGGCCCAGACCTGCACCACCCTTACGTTTTCTCAGCCGGGAGGCCTGCTGACCTCCAACGGCGGCACCTTCGTCTTCACCCTTACCGCCACTCCCAGCAACTGCACCTGGACCGCGTCGAGCACAGTGGGCTGGGCCAGCATTTCCCCAACCTCGGGCAGCGGCGGCTCCATCACGATGTTTTACACGGTTGCCCAGAACACCGGCACGTCGGCCCGGCAAGGCGGCATCAACGTGGCCAGCGGGAACGTCACCAACGAATTTTTGCTCTACCAGAATTCCCCCACCTGCACATTTGATGTGAGCCCCAAGTCCTTCTCGTTTCCCATTGCCGGGGGGAGCGGCTCCGCCACGGTTGCGCCGAGCCAGCAGGACTGCCAGTGGTTCATTTTCGGTCCGGGCTGGGTCACCGGTTTGCCCGGGGCCGGCGTTCTGGGGAACGTTCCGTTCAACTTCACGGTCGAGGCCAACCTCGGATTCGACCGTACCGGCCTGTTGCAGATTTATGGAGGCCCCTCGCTGAGCCCGAACACCGTCACGCTGGCGCAAACCGGCCTGCCGCAGATCGTCAGCCCGGTGAGCCTCGCGAACGGGGCGGTTGGAGAGGCGTACGGGCCGGTGAACTTTTCCGCCACCGGGGGCACGCCGGGGTATACGTGGTCAGCGACCGGGTTGCCCGGCGGCCTGAGCATGAGCATCGGCGGCGTGTTAAGCGGCACGCCGGTCCCGGGAACGCAGGGTAGCTATACGTTCCTCACCCAGGTTACAGATGCGAGCGGCAACAGCAGCAAGCTTTCGTATAATCTGCAGATCAACCCGGCGCTGAGCATCACGGGGCCGGCTGCGCTTTCGACCGGGGCGGTGGGGGAGGCTTACGCGCCGGTGACGTTCAGCGGCTCCGGTGGTCTGGGAGCGTATACCTGGTCGGCCACCGGACTGCCCGGCGGCCTGACGATGAGCGCCGCCGGCGTGCTCAGCGGTACCCCCGCTGCGGGAACGCAGGGCAGCTACCGGGTCAGCGTGCGGCTGGCCGATGCCGGCACCAGTACGACTTCGGTCCTGACGTTGGCCGTCAACCCGGCGCTGAGCATCACGGGGCCGGCTGCGCTTTCGACCGGGGCGGTGGGAGAAGCCTATGCGCCCGTGACGTTCAGCGGCTCGGGGGGCCTGGGCGCCTACACCTGGTCCGCCACAGGGATGCCCAACGGCCTGGCCCTGAGCGCCGCTGGCGTGCTCAGCGGCACGCCCGCCGCGGGAACGCAGGGCAGCTACCGGGTCACCGTGCGGCTGGCGGATGCCGGCGCGAGCACGACCGCGGTCCTGACGCTGGCCGTCAATCCGGCGCTGAGCATCACGGGGCCGGCCTCGCTCTCCATGGGAGCGGTGGGCGAGGCCTATGGGCCTGTGACCTTTACGGCCACGGGGGGCCTGGGCAACTACACCTGGTCGGCCACCGGACTACCCGGCGGCCTGGCCATGAGCACCGCCGGGGTGCTCAGCGGCACGCCCGCCGCAGGCGCCCAGGGCAGCTACCAGGTGAGCGTGCGGCTGGCCGATGCTGGCGCGAACACGGCCGTCACGCTGGCGCTGACCGTCAATCCGCAGTTGGGCATCCTCACCACCTCGATCCCCAACGGAGTGATCCACACGGCGTATCTACAGACCACGCTCCAGGCGCAAGGCGGCACGCCGCCGTATCTCTGGTCGGCCACCGGGCTGCCGGCCGGCCTGACACTCTCGAGCGACGGCGTGCTCAGCGGAAACGCTTCCGTCTCCGGGCCGTTTACTCCGGTGATCACGGTGCACGACAGTTTTTCGGCTCCGGAAACCGTGCAGCAGACCTACCCCATGGTCATCGCCGCGACGCTGATCATCAGCACCACGGGGGCGCCCAACGGAGTGGTGAACGCGGCGTATCCGGGTGTCACGGTGCAGGCGCAGGGCGGGACGCCGTCCTTCACGTGGTCGGCCACAGGGCTGCCGCCGGGTTTGGTCATGAATCCCTCCACGGGAGCGATCACGGGCATAGCCACAGTCCCGGGACCTTTCCGCGTGACGGTCAAGGTCATTGACGCGGGCACGCCCACGCCACAGACCGCCACCCAGACCTATACCGGCATCATCTATACCGCCCTGGTGATTCCCACCACGGGGGTCCCCAACGGGGTCGCGGACGTCAATTACGCGGCGGCGGTCGCGGCGACCGGGGGCACGCCGCCGTACACCTGGTCGATCAGCGGCGGCGCGCTTCCCGGCGGCCTGGCGCTAAACGCCGCCACGGGCGCCATCAGCGGGATTCCCGGGAGCGCGGGCAACCTCAACTTCACGGTAAAAGTCACGGACACCAGCGTGCCACCGCAGATCGCCACGCAAAGCTACTCCGGCATCATCTACACGCCCGCGCGCATCACCACGGATGCGGTGCCCAACGGCGTGGTGGGCGGGTCGTATTCAGCGGGCATCGCGGCGCAGGGAGGCGCGCCGCCGTATAGCTGGGGGGTGAGCTCCGGAACGCTGCCGCCCGGACTGTCGGTGGGCAACGGCTCGATCAGCGGCACGCCCACCACTGCGGGAACCTACAACTTCACCGTGCAGGCGCGCGACCAGGGCACGCCCACGCCGCAACTCGCCACCCACAGTTACAGCATCACCATCTCCGCCTCGCTGGTGATTCTCACCACGGCGATCCCCAACGGCACGGCGGGCGCACCCTACTCAGCCACGCTGGCGGCGGACAAAGGGACGCCGCCGTACGCCTGGTCGGTCAGCAGCGGCGCGTTGCCGCCCGGGCTGAGCCTGAACGCGGCCAGCGGGGCCATCACGGGTAAGCCGGCGAGCGCGGGCAGCTTCGGCTTCACCGTCAAGGTGACCGACAGCACCACGCCGCCGCAAAGCGTCACGGCGGTGCTCAGCGCGACTATCAGCCCGGCGCTCACCATCACCACGGCCAACCTGCCGGACGGCACCGCGGGCAAACCGTACTCGGCGGGACTGTCGGCGCAGCAGGGCAAGCCGCCATATAGCTGGTCGATCAGCAGCGGCGCGCTGCCACCCGGGCTGAGCCTGAACGCGGCCAGCGGAACCATTGCCGGCACGCCCACCAGCGGCGGCCATTTCGGATTTACGGTGCAGGTAGCCGACAGCAGCACACCGCCTTTGGGTGCCACGGCGAACCTGGGCATCACCATCGGCGGCGCCCTGGTGATCACCACCACCAGCCTTCCCAACGGGACCGCCGGCGCGGCGTATTCCGCCGGTGTGGGGGCGCAATACGGCGTGCTGCCGTATACCTGGTCCGTGAGCAGCGGAAGCCTGCCACCCGGGTTGAGCTTGCATTCCACCACCGGGGCCATCAGCGGCACGCCCAACGCCGCTGGGGGATACAGTTTCACGGTCAAGGTCAGCGACAGCAGCACGCCGCCATTGAGCGTGACGCAGAACTTCTCGGTGAGCATCCATTCCGCCACGCCCGCCATCACCACCACCACGCTGCCCAACGGCACGGTGGGAGCGGCGTTCACGGCTTCGCTGGCGGCTCAGGGAGGCGTGCCGCCCTACACCTGGGCGATCAGCGCCGGCAGCCTGCCCACGGGCCTGTCGTTGAGTTCCACCAGCAGTTCCGTCAGTGGCACGCCGAGCGCTCCGGGGACTTTCAACGTCACCGTGCAGGTGACCGACAGCGGCTCACCGCGGCAATCCGCCACCCAAAGCTACAGCGTGACGATTTATCCCGCGCTGGTAATTACCACAATGTTGAGCGACGGCCTGGCCGGCGTGCCCTACTCGGCCACGCTGGCGGCGCTGGGCGGGCTGCCGCCCTACACCTGGTCCGCCGGCGTCCTGCCGCCCGGCCTGACTTTCAACGCCGCCGGGCCCGCCATCAGCGGCACACCCACCGCGGGCGGATCGTTCCAGATTGCGCTCACCGTAACGGACAATGCCACGAACACGGCCAGCCAGACCTTCCATGTGATCATCGCCCCGCAACCGGATCTATCGCTGACCGGCCTCGACCCGACGCCCGTTCCCACGACCCCGACCAGCGTGGGCGTGAAACTGGGCGCGCCGGTTTCGCAACCCATCAGCGGGACTTTGCAGGCGAGCTTTCAGGCGAATGCAGCCGGCCTGCCGGACGGATACCGCGATCCGGCGCTGCAATTCGCAGCCGGCGGCACGAGCCTGCCCTTCCGTATTGCGGCGGGAGCGTCCACCGCTGACCTGGCGCAGGGCGGCGCCCTGCAACAGGGCACCGTGGCCGGTGACATCACCGTCACCATGTCCCCGCCGCTCGCGCCGCCCAAGGTGGTAACCATCCCCCGCCTGGCGCCGGTGATTACCTCGGGCAGCGTGCGCATCACGGGCGTGACGGCGGGCGGCTTCAACGTGGAGCTTTCGGCGTACTCGACGCCGCGCGACCTGGCAAGCGCCACGTTCACGTTCAACGCCGCGCCCGGCTCGGAAATCAACGGCGCCTCGATCACCATGGACCTGCACGACGTCATGGCGCAGTGGTTCGCCAGCCCCGCGGGCCGCGACAACGGCAGCCTGTTTCACCTGGCGGTGCCGTTCACGCTCCAGGGCGACATCCAGGCCATCCAATCGGTCGCCGTGACGCTCACCAACTCGGTTGGTACTTCCGCTCCGGTTACCGGAAGTCAATAGTACCTGCCGCCGATGATACGCCGGCGCGGGCCCGCGTCACCATGCGATTGAGGCATATACTGGCTGAGACAAGAAAGGGTACCCATGTTCCTACGAGCGCTGTGGAAATACAGTGGCACGGAGTGGCTCGCGCTGTTGCTGTGCGCGCTTCTGCTCCCGCCGGTTGCCTGGCAGCCGGCATGCGCGCAGACGGCCGCGGCGCCGCACCAACTCAACATCGTGATCGTGGAGAGCGAAGGCGCGATCAACAATATCCGCCAGCGCACCGCGCGGGAGTCGATCGTGCAGGTCGAGGATGAAAACCATAAGCCCGTGGCCGGGGCGGCGGTGACGTTTCTGCTGCCGGACAGCGGACCCGGGGGCGCGTTCAACGGAGCCAAGACCGTCACCATGATGACGGACTCGCAGGGCCGGGCGGTGGCGCGCGGCTTCCGGCCGAACAACGTTCAAGGCAAGTTTCAGATCCGGGTCACGGCGTCGTTTCAAAACCTGACCGCCTCGGCGGTCATCAACCAGGCGAATTTCCTGCCGGCGGCCGCCGCGGCGGGAGGCCTGGGCGCGGGCAAGATCATCGCGATTCTGGCGATTGCCGGAGCCGCGGCGGCGGGCGGAGCGGTGGCCGCCACGCGCGGGGGCGGAGGTACGACCGCACCGCGCACCAGCCCCACCGTGATTTCCGCCGGCTCCGGAACAGTCGGCGCGCCGTAGCCGGAAAATTACCAAGCCGCGACCGTGAAGGAGCTGACAGGAGTGCACAGAATGCTCTCAGAATCTTATCTCCCCGCAAGCCTGTTGATCGCTGTGCTGGCGCCTTGGGCGCTCCACGGCCAGCAGCCGCAGGCGCTGATCGCAGGTCCGGGGTTCGGATTCGTGTACGACGAAGCCGCCCGCGGCCTCAAGCCGCTGCTGGGCAATCCGGCCGCGGCGATGATCGGACCACCGCTCGCGTTGGGCGCGCCGCTGGCCGCGGCGGTAATCTCACCCCGGCAGGATTACGCCCTGGCGGTGACCGCTTCGGATCGCGGCGTGGTGCTGGTGCGCCTGGACGGCAACAGCCCGCAAACCAGTTCTCTCAGCCTGCTGCCCGCCTCGCCGGATCGCCTGACGCTTAGCCCCGGCGGCGGAGCGGCGGCGCTCTACTACGCGGCCGCCCGGAATATTCAGGTCATTACCGGGCTGCCGGACGCACCCGTGTTTTCCTCCGTGGACGCCGCGGCTCTTCCCGGCGCGCCGGACGTTCTGGCGGTGAGCGATGACGGCCAAGCGCTGCTGGCCGGCTTTAACGGCGCGAGCAGCGGGCAAGTGTACCTGCTGGCCGGCGCTGCACCGCAGGCGGTTTTCGAGGCGGGTAGCATAGCCGCGATCGCTTTTCTGAACGGGTCGCATGACGCCCTGGTGGCCGACGGCGTTGGAAACGCGGTGATGCGCCTCGCCGGCGCGGGCGCGGAGCCCGCCGTGCTGGCGCGCCAAGCCGATGGGATCGACCATCCCGCGGCCGTGGCCGCCTCCCTCGATAACCGGTTGGCGCTGGTGGCTAACGCCGGTTCCGCTTCGGTTGCCGTGATCGATCTGAGCGCCGCCAAAACCGCCGTCGTGGCCTGCCGGTGCGCACCCACGGCCATGGCCCGGCTCACGGGGCAGTCGTTGTTCCGCCTCAACGGACCTTCCACTCAGCCCATCGCGCTGCTGGATGCCGGCGGTAGCCGGCCTACGGTCGAGGTCATTCCGCCCGAGCCGCAGAACGCGCGGCCCACAGACCGCATTCCGCTTCCGGAACGGGGGATCCGGCAATGAGATCCGCTTTTGCTGTCCTGGCGCTGTGCCTGCTGCTGGCGGGACTGGCGGTCGCGCAACCGACACCGCCCACCATCACCAGCACCTCCCCTCTGCCGAATGCCGACGCGAGCAGCCCATATTCGTTCACCTTCACGGCTACAGGAGGATCCGGGTCGTACACCTGGTCGGCTCCTTCGGGCACGCCCGCCGGGCTGACCTTGAGTGCCGCCGGTGTGCTGAGCGGCACGCCGACCACGCCGAGCTCGCCCACCTCCCCGTACTCGATCATCGTGCAGGTGACCGACACTGTTAGCGGCGCTGCTGGATTCGGTTTTTTCGCCCTCACCGTGAACCAGGCGCTAGCGATTACCACCACATCCCCGCTGACGCAGGGGGAAGTGGGGTTGTTCTACTCGACGACGTTCGGCGTCGGCGGCGGACAGGCGCCCTACACGTGGTCGGCCACCGGCGTGCCCGGCGGCTTGACCTTGAATGCGGCCACGGGCACGCTCAGCGGCACTCCCGCCGCATCCGGCACGTTCAATGTGAACGTATCGGTGCAGGACGGCACGACTTCCCCGCCCGCGGTCGTCTCCAAGCCGTTTAGCCTGACCATCGCCCCGGCCCTCACCATCACCAACGTCAGTCCGATGACCACCGGGGAAGTCAACGTCTCCTATAGCTATACCTTCAACGCCACTGGAGGCGTGACCCCGTACTCCTGGTCGTTGGCAAGCGGAAGCAACCCCGCTCCGGGCCTCACGCTGAATCAGCAGAGCGGCGTGGTGAGCGGTTTCCCCACTACGGCGGGGACCTACACTTACATCCCGCAGGCAGCGGATAATCTGGGCCGGGTCGTCACCGGCCCTGCGCTGACCTTGACCATTCTGACCGGGCCAAGCATCACCAGCACGTCTCCGCTGCCCAACGGTGATGCCGGGTCGCCGTACTCGTTTACTTTTGCGGCCACCGGAGGCCAGGGGCCCTATACTTGGTCGGCACCTTCGGGCACGCCCGCCGGCCTGACCCTGAGCAGCGCTGGCGTGCTCAGCGGCACGCCTACCCAGGCAGGCGCGGGGCAGTTCTTGATCGTACAGGTGCGCGATTCCCTGGGCGGCACCAACAGCACGTCGTTCACGGTGACCATCAACCCCGCGCTGGCGATCACTACCACCTCACCTCTGCCACAGGGAGAAGTAGGGCTCGCCTATTCGGGGCTCACCTTCGCCGCCAGTGGAGGTCAATCACCGTACACCTGGTCGGCCACCGGACTGCCCGGCGGGCTGACGCTGAACGCCTCGACCGGCGCATTGGGCGGCACTCCCACCGCATCCGGCACGTTCACTGTGAACGTGTCGCTGCAGGACGGCACGACGTCCCCGCCCGCCACCGTATCCAAGCCGTTCAGCCTGACCATCGCCCCGGCCCTCACCGTCACCAACGTCAGCCCCATGACCACGGGCGAGGTCAACGTCTCGTACACATATACATTCAACGCCACCGGGGGCGTGACCCCGTACTCCTGGTCGCTGGCGAGCGGCAGCAATCCCGCGCCCGGCTTGACCCTGAACCCGCAGACCGGCGTGTTGACCGGCACTCCCACCACGGCGGGAACCTACACCTACATCCCGCAGGTTGCGGATAATCTGGACCGGTTCGTCACCGGCCCGGCGCTGACCCTGACCATTCTGAGCGCACCCAGCATCACCAGCACCTCGCCACTCCCCAATGGAGACGCGGGCTCGCCATATTCATTCACCTTCGCGGCCACCGGAGGACAAACGCCGTACACCTGGTCGGCGCCCTCGGGCACGCCCGCGGGGCTGACTTTGAATCCCACTACCGGCGTGCTCAGCGGCACTCCCACGACCGCGGGCACCAGCCAGCCCGTGATCGTGCAGGTGCGCGACGCCCTGGGCGGAACCGGGACCACGACCTTCGCGGTAACCATCAATCCGGCGCTGGTGATCACCAGCAACCCGCCGCTGCCGCAGGGAATGGTGAGCGCGGCCTATGCCGGTTTCACCTTCGCTTCCACGGGCGGCCAGGCGCCCTACACCTGGTCGGTGGCCTCCGGATCCACGCTGGGATTGACGCTCAGCGCCGTGGGTGTGCTCAGCGGCACTCCCACCATCGCCGGCGCATCCACGCTGACCGTGCAGGTGAAAGACGGCCTGGGCGTAGTGGTCCAAAAGGCTTTCCCGCTGAACATCGCCAACGCGCTGAACATCACCAACACGGGCTCCATGCCCACCGGGGACGCCAACGTTCCTTATTCATACACCTTCAATGCCACGGGGGGATATCCGCCGTACACCTGGTCGCTGGGCTCGAGCAGCGGGGCGCCGGGGCTGAGCCTGAACCCGCAGACCGGTGTGCTGAGCGGCATTCCCGGCGTGGCAGGTTCCTTCAGCTATGCCCCGCAGGTGACCGACTCGCTGGGAAACAGCTTCACGCTGCCGCGGGTGCTCTCGCTGACCATCGTTTCCGGGCCGTCCATCACCAGCACCTCCCCGCTGCCGCCGGGCATCCAGGGAGTGGCTTACTCGTTCAACTTCGCGGCTACCGGCGGCACTCCGCCCTATACCTGGTCGTTCTTCTCCGGCACGCTGCCCAGCGGGCTTTCGGTGGATGGCAGCGGATCCTTGCATGGCACGCCCACCAACACTGGCAGTTTCACCTTCACCGTGCAGGTACGGGACGCGGGCGGCGGCACTGGCAGCGGATCCTTTTCGCTGACCATCAATCCGTCCCTCACCATCACGACGACCTCTCCGCTGGCGTCCGGCGCGGTGGGTACGCCCTATCGCGTGCAGTTCGCGGGCAACGGCGGGCAGCCGCCCTACACCTGGTCGCTGGGCGCGGGCTCGACGCTACCCTCCGGTCTGGGTTTCGGCTCCAATGGCGTGCTCAGCGGCACCCCCTCCGCGGCGGGCGCGGCCAACTTCAGCGTGCAGCTTGCCGACGCGGCGGGTACCACCATCAGCAAGTCGTTCTCGATCACCATCACCAGCCAGTTGGTCATCACTTCCACCTCTCCGCTGCCCAGCGGCATCGTGGGGGTGGCGTATTCGTTCTCCTTCGGCACCTCCGGCGCGACTCCCCCTGTGAAATGGTCCGTGGCCAGCGGCGCGCTGCCGGGCGGCTTGAGCCTGGATGCGGCCAGCGGCCAGTTGAGCGGCACGCCCACCGCGGCGGGCAGCTTCAGCTTCGGGGTGAGCGCCACCGACGCGTCGCCGCAAACGGCCAGCGCCACCTTCTCGATCACCATCGTTCCCAAGCTGACGATCACCTCGACCTCCCCGCTCGCTGGCGGCACGGTCAACACGCCGTATAGCGCGCAATTGGGGGCCACTGGAGGCAACCCGCCCTATACCTGGTCGATTCAGTCCGGCGCCCTGCCCGGAGGGCTTTCGCTGGGCGCCGCCGGGGTGATTAGCGGCACGCCCACCACCGCCGGGAGCTTCAGCGCCACCATTCAGGTGGCCGACAAGACCACGCCCACCGCGCAAACCGCCAGCCAGGCGTTCAGCATCACGGTGACAGCGGCGAAGATCACCATCACCACCGGGCCCACCCTGCCGGCCGGCACCGCCGGTTCCAGCTATTCGGTCACGCTGGCGGCCACGGGCGGCACGCCACCTTACACCTGGGCGGCGAGCGGCCTGCCCGGAGGCTTAGCGCTCGATCCCGCCACGGGAACCATTTCCGGCACCCCGTCGGCGGGGGGGAACTTCCAGTTCGGTGTGACGGTTTCCGACACCCAGAAGAACTCGGCCAGCCAGCAGTTCTCCCTGCTGGTCAACGTGCCCGCCGGACCGGGCCTGACCTTCACGAATCTGCCCAACCCGGCCACGCCCAATCAACAGCCGCAGTTCCAGTTCAGCGCTCCGCAGCCCTATCCGCTGGACATCACCGGGCAATTGCAGTTGACCTTCAATTCCGGGGTGGGCGTGGATGATCCCATGATTCGCTTCGTCAACGGGACCCGCCTGCTGAACTTCACCATCCCGGCCGGCAGCACGACGCCGATCTTCGCTCCCGGGGACCAGCCCGTTTTCCTGACCGGCACCACCGCGGGCACCATCATCCTGAGCGTTTCGCTTTATCGCGCCGGCGGCCAGGATATCCAGCCGGTCCCGCCGCCCACCCAAATTCAGATTCCGGCGGGGTCGCCGGTGATCACCCAGGTAACCGCCACCCGCACCAGCACCGGCTTCACGGTGCGCGTGGTTGGATTCTCGACGCAGCGCCAGGTGCTCCGCGGCCGGTTCCAGTTCGGCGGCACCAGCCTGCAAACCACGCAACTGGATCTCACGCTGGACACGCTGTTCGCTTCCTGGTATCAGACTCCGCAATCCGCCCAGCTAGGCACGCAGTTCGCGCTGACCCAGCCGTTCAACACCCAGGGCGACCCGCAGACGGTCACCTCGGTGACGGTGATTCTCAGCAGCCCGGCAGGCGATAGCGCCCCAGTGACGGCGCAGTTGCAGTAGAGGAGGGGACGGCTTCCGTGCGGAGAAGACCTAGGGGTGACGTGCTTCATAAACACAGCAGATGGGGAATTGCACCATCACCTCGCCTGCAGCAGTTCCACCTGGCGCGCGGCGTCGCGGTCGCCCGGGTTGAGTTCCAGGACCTTCTGGAATTCCGCCAGGGCTTCCGGTCGGCGGCCCAGTTGCGCCAGGGCATGCCCCAGGTTCCGGTGGGCTTCGGCATAGCCGGGGGATAGACGGATCGCAGCCGCGAACTCCGTCACCGCGGCAGCGAGCGCGCCCCGCTGCGCCAGCAGCGAACCGAGGTTGTTGTGCAGTTCGGGCGAGTTCGGTTTCAGTCGCACCGCTTCGCGGAAGTGCGGCTCAGCCTCCGCCGGGCGCCCCTGGCGCGCCAGCACGATGGCCAGCGCGTTGTGCGCGTCGGCGGCAAAATCGGGCGCCGGATGGAAGCGCAGCACCTGTTTGAATTCGGCCGCCGCCTCGGCTGTTTGGCCCCGCTCGGCCAGCGCGCGGCCCAGGTTGTAATGCGCCCGGAAGTTAGCGGAGTCCAGGGCTAGCGCGGCGCGGTAGTGTGGAATGGCCTCCTCGCTCCGGCCGGCTTCCGCCAGCGCATAGCCCAGGTCGTGCTGAATCAGCGGGTCTTCCGGCGCCAGCGTGGCCGCGCGCGAGAACACCGTCACACTGTCCCGCCATACGCGCACCTGCACCGCGGATTGCCATGCCAGCAGCGGCAGCACCACCCCTGCGGTTGCAGCCACGGCGGCGCGCGGATGCTTTAGACGGCCCGCCGCTTCCCATAGCCCCCAAACCAGCAGGACTGACAAACCCAGCGAAGGCAGATAGGTGAATCGGTCGGCCATGGCCTGCGGCCCGGCTTGCACCAGGCCGATGGTGGGCGCCAGACCAATGACGAACCAGAACCATCCGGCAGCCAGGTAGGGCCGCCGCCTGGCCTGGTGCACCACGCCCGCGGTGATGACGGCCAGCACCAGGATTGCGCCGACTACCTCGCCCGGCCCGAGCGTGCGGCGATATGGGTACAAGATGGCCAGGTCATGCGGATAGAAGGTCAGTTCCAGGTAACGCAGGTAAGACACAGCCGCGTTGGCCAAGCGCAGGCCCACCGCCGGCATGCTGACCGCCCGCATTTCGTCTTGCCCCAGATAGGTGAGGATGCTCCCGATGGCGGACATCGCAAACAGCGGGATTTTTTCCACCAGCCGCGCCCACAGAATCGGCCCGCTCAGGCTCAGCCGGCCGAGCGGCCAGAAGTCCAGCAGCAGCAGCAGAAACGGCAGGCTCACCACCGTGGGTTTGGACATCACCGCCAGCGCGAAGGCCGCGCACAGCAGCAGGTAGCGCCGCCATCCCGGCTGTGCGGTGTAGCGCCGGTAAGCCCACAGGGTCAGCAGAAACCAGAAGGCGCTCAGCACGTCTTTGCGCTCCGCCACCCAGGCGACCGATTCCACGCGCAGCGGGTGCAGCGCAAAAAGCGCGGCAGCCAGCGCCGCGGGCCAGAACGCGCGCGTCAGCCGGGCCAGCAGCAGGAAGAAGAGCAGCGTATTGGCGGCGTGGAAAGCCACATTCACCGCGTGGGGCGGGCCCGCATCCAGTCCGAAAAGCTGACAGTCGAGCATGTGGGAGAGCCAGGTGAGCGGCTGCCAGTAATACAGCTTCACGCTGGTGAGCGCCCAGGCCAGCCCGTCCCCAGTCAGGCCCCGCTGGACTACCGGGTTGCGGGTCACGTACAGGTCATCGTCGTAATTGATGAAGGAGTAGCCGGCCACTGGAGCATAGATGGCCAGCACGGCCGCCACCAGCGCGCAACAAACCAGAAGCTCCCGGAGCCGGCGGCCGGGCGGTTCCGCGGGAGGCCGCGGCCCGCGCGGCGGAGTGGGTTCTCGCCGGCGTCTCACCACTCGAGGCCTAACCGGTCGTTGGGAGCGTTCACCAGATCCTGTTTCACGCCCAGGTACCGCTCCGTCGTCTGAATAGTGGCGTGCCCAAGCAGCAGTTGAATCTGTTCCAATTCCCCGCCCCCGGCCCGGCACAGCTTGGCGCAGGTGCGGCGTAGATCATGAGGTGTCAGCCGCAAGCCAAGTCTCCGGCTGTAGGCGGCCACCGTGACGAGCACGGCCTGGGCCGAGAGAGATGTTCCGGTAACCCGCCCGTGCCGGTTGACCGGCCGCAGAATGTGGCCGCTGGAAATCCCCGCCGCCGCGCACCACTCATCCACCGCCTGTTTCACCCAGGCTGGCACCGGCACCGTGCGGACCCGGCCGTGCTTGCCGCGGAGATCCACGATCACCCAGCGGCCGTCGCGTTGCTGGATGTGCGCGGCCGTCAGCCCGGTGGCCTCGCTCCGGCGCAGCCCGCAGCCTATCAGCAGGGCCAGCAGAGCGCGGTCGCGCCGGCCCTTGAGCGTCGCGGGATCCGGTAGGCGAATCAAGGCTTGGGCCTGCTCCCTGGTCAGCCAGTTCCCTGCCCGGACGCCGGGTTGCCGGATACCTGGGATCTGTTCGATGCCGGCGGCGGTGAGGCTGTCCAGGAGTCCGTTGGCAGCCGCCTCACGGGCCAGTTTTTTGATGGCCGCGAGACGCTGGTTGACCGTGGAAGGACTAAAGCCCCGTTCTGCCAGCCAGGCGCGGTGCGCATGAACCGCGACGCGGGAGAAGGAAGGCTTTCCCTGCCCTTCCCACCACGCCAGAAAATCGTCCAGCGCCCGGGCATACATGGTCGCGGTGAGCGGGCTCGACACGGCGTCCAGTACCAGCCGGCGAAGAGCGGTCAAACCCGCAGGGACCAGCGTGCCCGTCACTCTCTTATTCCCATACCACTGCAACCCCGTACCGGGCCAGGATGGCATCGCGGCTGACCAGCGTGCAGTTTTCTGCAAGCGCCTGAGCCACCAGCATGCGGTCGAACGGATCCCGGTGCCACTCGGGGAGTGCGTCGAATCGGTCAACGTGGGCGACACGCACGGGAAGTACCTCGACTGCGCCGCGTGTGATGTTGCGGTCCCACCAGGCGGCTGGATGCAGCACCGGGGCGTTCTGCCGTCCCTTTTTGAGAGCCAGTTCCCAATACGAGATTACACTGGCCTTGATTTCTGCTGCTGCGAAAATCTCGCGCACGCGCGCCGGCAAGCCCTCCGGCGCGGTGATTGCCCATACCAGTGCGTGGGTATCTGCCAGGTACACCTAGTAGCGGCCCTCGAGAAACGCTTCCACCTCTTCATCGGTCATGGGCCGCCACCACTCATCGTTCCAGAGTGCGTCGCGGTTGACGTCCGGGTCGTTACGACCGGCGCCTAGCGGAAATGCGCGCTTTCGCGCGGCCACAAGTTCCGCAACCGGTACGCCGTTGCGGGTGATGACTACCTCCTCACCTTCAAGTACCCGATCCAGGAGCTTAGAGAAGTGGGTTTTGGCCTCATGCACATTGAAGGTGGGCATTTGGCTTCAGCTTAGTCCAGTTTTAGGGCCAGAGCAAACATAGATTTCTATAACGTACATTATAAAATCTCAGACTAGCTCTACCATGCGCATGTGGGCACAAACGATGCGGAATTTCTACCAGGGGCTCTCCGTGCTCAAACCGAGACACCAGCGGGCTTCCCGCTTAGCTTGTTCGGAGGCCTGCGGATCATTCAAGACGGCTTGTAGACGGCTTCTTTCTGCCTCGACCGCAGCTTTTTCAGTTGCTTCGCGTTCCTGCCTGCGGGTTTGCTCGGCTCGAAACTGCCGGAAGTTCTCTCCTTCAAAGCACGATGGAACGATGGTGAGCAGCAGTCCGACCGGGTTGCGCACGTTCTGCATGCCTTTCAAAAGTTGGAGCTTTTGCAGTAGGAAGTATTCAATTTCCTGCCAGGTGGCGTCTGGAGCCCGCTTGCGGCATTGGTAAAGCAAACGGTGGGCAGCGGCGTCGTCAGCTTGTCCTAAGGCAGATCGCAGGATGTGCACGAGGGTGGTCTGTTCTGACGACGTTTGTTCTAGAGACTTTTGTTCTCTAATAGGTTGGGCTGCGCTATCGACTATAGTTGTTTCGACATCGCTGACTATAGTTGATTGGTCTGGTTTTACTATAGTTGTTTCCGTGGAGTTCAATGTATCAACTATAGTCGTTCCTTCCATAGTCGGTATCTCGAAAAGCCTGTTTTCTTCCTCTTCCCGTACGCGTTGGATGCGTAGCGCTTCGGCAGTGGGGATGAACTGCACACCTTTGTTTCGCACGACATATTCGAGGCCTGCTTCGCGGCGCCGCTGGAGAATCGCTTTATAAGAGAAGACGTGATAGGCATTGGGCGCTTTAGTGGCGTAGCTAAAGGACTTGGCCAAGGCAATGGTTTTCTTTTCCTCGAGTCGCCGCAGCATCAATTGCAGGTTCTTGATGGTCATGCCGGCGCGGCCCGCTAGTTTCGTAAGGGATACCTGCACCAGGCGGGTGTCCTCACTGATGGGAATGCCGATGCCCCAGAGCATCATATATAACCCTTGCTCGCTGGGACTGTGGCCGTCCTGTACAGTCCGGCAGTGGTGGACCTTCGGGAGTTTTTGAGAAACAACTATAGTCGGTTCTGCTATAGCTGGTTGGCCCGGAGTTGTTTTTTCCGCAGAATGATCAACTGTAGTTGTTTCATGAGGCGTTTCTACTAGATAAGGAATAACAGTAGCTGTTTTGACAATAGTGTTATCGACTATAGTTGGTTGTTTTTCTTGTTCGGCCGGGACCGTCAGGAAACTCAGGTTGGCCCGGGTGATCGGGCTCTGGATCATGTCCGCGACGGCGGCGGCCAGATCCTCGTCAGGCGACTTGCGACGCTTCTTGTGCACTGCCATCGGAGGAGTTCTCCACCGCGATGCCGTACTGGACCAGTAGCTGGTCGGAAACCGCGCGGTAGTCTTCCAGACACTTGGCTTTCGGGTCCACATCCGCCACAAACTGGCGCTGCCGGATGGCTTTTGCAACCACGGCGTCGGTTCGGATGCCAGGCAGCACCGGTGCCTTGTAATTCTCGCTGATCAGATGAATCATCTTGGTCACCATCTCGGTGTTCTGGTAGCGGTGATCCACGATGGTGGGCAGCAGGCCCACACAGCGGCAGCGCTTCTTGATCTGCACCTCCAACTGCTCGGCAGTATTGAAGAACGCCGTGGCGCCGGTCACGCTCAAGGCATCCATGGAAATGGGAATCAGGTAATCGGTGGTGTATACCATGGCGCAGATCTGCATCAGGCTGAGGGAGGGCCCCACGTCGATCAGCACGGCATCATATTGATCTTCAATGGGTTGGAAGATATTCTCGAAAATGCGCTCCCTCCCGATGGTGGCGATGGCGCGCTGCTCGGCCTCCAGCGTGTCCCGGTTGCTGCACAGCACATCCAGTTTCGGGATGGGCTGCACCACGCAGTCCGCAAGGCGGCGCTTGTTCCACAGAAAGTCGTTCAGGTAGAGCTCCGGCTTGATCTTGAGGATGCTGCCAATGGATCCCTGCGGATCGGCGTCCACCAGCAGGGTCCGCAGGCCGCGCTCCGCCCAAAGACGCGCCAGCGTGACTGCCGTGGTGGTCTTGCCCACCCCCCCGCGCTGGTTGCCGATCGTCAATCGAATCATCTGGATAGATCCTCCCGGATCATTTCGATCTGTTGTGGATTCCACAACCGGTAGTTATTGTCCGGATTGCGCGCCGGCTCGGGAATACGCCCGTCCCGCAGCATTCTGTACAGGGTTTTTTTCGCCACTCCCAAGAGCCGTGCTACCTGTATCGTGGTCAACCGTTCCGCTGTTCTTTTACGCCGCATAGGAATTTTCCAACACGCAATGCAAGTTTGTCATTATACTGCAACTGGGCCGCTTTGAAAACAAAACTGTGGTCATAAACTAAGAATTTCACCCGTGGCTCGTAACAGGCAAGCTTTTTGTGCGATGAACCAAAACTATGGTCATCCTAGAAGTACCAGCGGGCCCGATTCCAGCCTGGCAGTTTCCTCGCCTTGCCGGTACAATGAGGATCGATTCCTCCGGGAGGGCGACGCAATGCCGATGCAGGTGTGCATGGGAGCGATGATGCAGTGCAGCTTCGGGCTGGCGCCCAGCTCGCTGGTGGTGCTGCCGGTGCATCGTACCATGACCAACATGGTGCCGGACGCCAACATCATGGACCACGTGCCCCTGGTCAACATCATGCCCTTCGGCATGTGTACCTCGGTGGCGAATCCCATGGTGGCTGCCGCCACAGCTGCGGCGATGGGGGTACTCACGCCCATGCCGTGCATTCCCAACACACCCGCGCCGTGGGTGCCGGGGGGGCCCACGGTTCTGCTGGATAACATGCCCACGCTGGACGATCAGTCGAAGCTGATGTGCATCTGGGGCGGGGTGATCCAGTTCGTTACGCCCGGCGAATTTACCGTGCAGGTGCCGTAACTAGACAAGGGATATGGAAGTCAGGAGCCGGAAGCCAGAATGGCCGCTATTCTGATTCCTGTCTTCTGACTGCTGTCTGCTTCCAGCGCGAACAAAATTCTCGTGATGCTTTGCGTAACCGTCTGAAGCGGCCGGGGGCAGGGAACTACCGGCCCAGAAACTTCTCGATCTTCTCGACTTGGCGCTCCGCCTTTTGCAGGAAGTCTTTGGCGGCAGGCGCGTCGCCGGCGTTGATGGCCCGGTTGCTTCCGTCCAGGTAGCTGTTCATGAGGCTGGCGGCTTCCACCATATCGCCGCGCAGTCCCATGCCGGAGGCAGCCTGCCCCCGCGCCAGCGAGTTCAGCCCGTCGCGGCAGGCGGTGGCGCGCGCCCCCAGCATGGCCAGTTGTTCCCTGAGTTGCTGCAATTCAACCCGTTTGGCGGGATCTTCGGCTGGAGGTTGGGCCGCCGGCGCCGCCTGCGGGGGCGGGGAAACCGGCGCTGTCCGTGGTGGCTCCGTGGCGGTCTTGGCCGGAACAGACGGGGCCGTCTGGGATGGCGGAGTGACGCGCGGCCGCTCCATTTTCGGCCGGTCCGGCTTCGGCGACGCCGCCGGCGGGGACGCAGGAGCGGGCGCGGCGCTCTGGCTAACCGCGGGAGGGCTTTCCTGCACCGGCGGAATTTGAACCGGCGGAGTTTGGGCCGGAGCGGTTGCAGGCGCCGGCGCCGCTGCCGCGGGAGTGGCTGGGGCCGGCGAACCGCCGCCCGCGCGTGTGGATTTCCACGGACCAAACTGAATCACGGCGACGATCGCCACTACGGCCGCCAATCCCCCGGCGGTCATCCACAGGCCCCGATAGCTCCTCAGCGCGGGCGTTTGCGTGGGTTGGATGAGCCGAAAATCCTGCTGCGGGGCCGGCGGCGCCGCGGGCTGAGCCGGCGCCACGCTGGCCAGCGCGTTGCGGAATGCCTCCGCGGTCTGGAACCGCTGGGCCGGGTCTTTGGCCACAGATTGCAGAATGAGGTCGTTCAAGGCCGCCGGCAGTGTCGGATCCAGCTCCAGGGGAGGAACCGGCGTGGATTGCAAATGCGCCGACATGATGGCGAACTGGCTGTCCCCGTCAAAGGGCCGCTTCCCGGTGACTAGCTCATACAGGCTGACGCCCACCGAGTACAGGTCGCTGCGGGCATCCAGCGTGGTCGCGCCCTGGATCTGCTCCGGCGACATGTAATACAGCGAGCCCATGGTGAAGCCGGTCATGGTCAGGCGCCGGTCGCCGGCGGACTTGGCGATGCCGAAATCCAGCAGCTTGATGGTCCCCTCGGGCGTCAGCATCATGTTGGCGGGCTTGAAGTCCCGGTGAATCACCCCACGCTGGTGCGCATAGCCCAGCGCCGCCACGGCCTGCGAGATGTAATCCACCGCCTGCGCCACCGGAAGCCGCCCGGCGCGCAGCTTCTGCTCCAGGGTCTCGCCCTCCACAAACTCCATGAGCATGAGAAGCTGGTTTTCCACGCGCAAGGCGGTGCGCAGAGAGGCGATGTGAGGGTGCTCCAGGCTGGCCAGAACCTTGATTTCGCGCACGAAGCGGTCCGCCAGCTCCGGCGCTGTGGCCAGGTCCGGCAGCAGCACCTTCATGGCCTCCACGCGGTCCGAAATGACATTCCGGACCTTATAGACCTTACCCATGCCGCCGGCCCCCAGGATGCCGATCACCTGGTAGTCGCCGATCGTACTGCCGACTTCCAGGTTCATGGCTGGTTCTTGACCGTATCTCCGACGCTGGGCTTCTGCGGCCCCGTGAATTTGCCCACGGCGGATTGCTCGTCCACCTCGCTGATGACCAGCTCGCCCATGCGGTTTTCGATGCTGCGGATCACCTTCCCGGTAGCCGGATCGCGCACCTCACGCACCTTGTGCATCACTTCCAGGCGGTCGCCCACCTTCACCCCGGCGCGCGAGCCGACGTTGATGATCAGCGTGCCGTCGGGCGAGACATCCGCCACCAGCCCGCTGATGCTCACCACCCGGGTGGGCAGCGCGCCGGCCTTGCTGTCGAGCTGCTGGGCCACGTTGTTCACCGCCGCGTAGGTGGCCTCGCCCAGAATGGTGTTGGCGAAATTGCTGTTGCGCATATCCAGGGCGCCCGCCGCCATGCCGCCATAGCTGCCGCCCGCTCCCAGCAGCCCGGTGCCGGAGCGCGTGGACTCGCCCTTGCCGGTCACGCTGGCCAGGATCTCGGCGGTATCCGTGTTGATCATGCGCGCGGTGACGCCCACCACCGCCTGGGACTTGCTGCGCTGCACGCCGCCGATGCCGAAGCGGCCCAGGCCGCCCAGCGCGCCGCCGCCGATATCCGTTTTCTTGTCGTCCCGCCCGAACTGCGTGATGCTGCCGATGATGATCGCTTCCACGCCCAGGATCTTGCCGATCTTGGCGGCGGTGCTCGAGTCGGCCCGGTTGCTGTTGGAGAAATTCTGCTCGGCCAGCACCTTATCCAGCGCCTTGCGCTCTATCACCGAGTATTGGCCGTCCTTCACCAGCTTGTCCACCAACAGGTCGGCAATGCCTTTGCCCACGTCCTGGTTGGTGCCGAAGATGGCCGAGACGCCGCTTTGCACCGTGGCGTAATCGAAATCCAGCACCGCCACGCGCTTTTTCTGCTGCTGCGCGTAGCCCAGGGCGCCCACGGCCAGAAAAACTGCGAAAAACTGTGTCCACCGCTTCATTGCACTCCCCTACTGGTTCATAGTGCCGCCGGCACAGGAACCGTTTCCGGCTCATTGTATCCCGTGCGGCACGTCCCGGCGCGGGGAAGGGCAAAGGTCCGGGGCTAGTACCGGTTCAGAATGCCAGCGCCTATTCCGTCGGCTCGTGGTGATCATACAGCGGCGACCGTCGCGGCTTGTCCACAGCCGGATGGTGGCGCGAACTTGCGATGTGCGGGAAGCCGGACTTGTTATAGCCATATATTCTGGCTATCCTGGTTCTGCTATGGACGTCTCCATCGCCGAAGCCAAAAATCGCCTGCCCGAGCTCATCCGCGCGGTTGAGGCCGGTGAGGAGGTCATTATCACCCGCCATGGCAAGCCCGTCGCCCAGATCGCCCCCGCGCCTCCGGCGCGCCGCAAGGTCCGGCTCGGTGGTATGCGCGACCGCATCAAACTGTTGCCTGGCTGGGATCACCCGATCACTGAAGACGAACTTCTGGGGGGCCGCCTTTGAAAGGTTATCTGCTGGACACTGGCGCGGCGCTGCTTGCCCTCGCAGCTCCCGAACGGCTTTCCGCGGCGGCGCACAAAGCGCTGGACCGCGGACCGCACCGCCTGAGCGTTCTCAGCTATTGGGAAGTTCTCCTCAAAACGATGACTGGCAAGCTCGACGTCGGCGACCCGCGGCAGTGGTGGGCCGACGCCCTCGACCAGCTCACCGCCCGCGCGCTGCCGCTGCGCCCGGAGCACGCGGCGTGTCTTTATGAGCTGCCGCCCATCCACAAAGACCCTTTTGACCGCATGCTCATCGCGCAGGCTATGGCGGAAGATCTGGAGCTGGTCACAACCGATCGCAATATCCCGAAATACGCCAGCCGGCGCTTGTCGGTGCTCTCCTGAGCCGCCGAACTTCGGACCTCTGCCGCCTTCCTAAAATGCTTACAGCGACTGGCTCTGCCCTGGCCAGCGCAGTCTGATCGTTCACCACATCCGTGAGCTATTCCCTCGGCTACGATGTAAAAACATTCCTTACCAGGGAAGAACCTTATTGATTAACAGAATAACCAAGCCCTGATATCTGTTTTTCGTTGGAGATGACCAAATTACCAAGCTGTTATTCCTCGCTCTCTTTCTTCTCGTTTCGGCTGGTTACTCCCAGCAGCGGGTGGACCGCGCCCGGCGGCAACGATGGCACCCTCGCCTTGACGAGTGGCCGCGATCTGATTGTTTCGTCCATGTGATCGGTAACTGCGGTGGCGTTTATGCGCCTAATCATGGGACGCCGCTGGGGAAAGTTTCGCGTGGCGTCACGAGCGGTCACTTGGTTTAAGTTGCTGGCCAATTACGAGGCCGAAATGAAAGTAGCGGACATGAAAGGGGTGGGCTACAGCATTGCAGGTTATACCGCTAAGTTGAGGCAGACCTGCATACAACTGCCCGAGATTCTGGCCCTGCCCCTGAAAACCGAAGCAAACGCGAATGCATTCCGGCGTAGGCTGAAAGCCCTGGAAATCGGACTGGAACTGGGCCAACAACGCCTCAGCGCTCCAGCTTTCGAAACCTGGAAGGTGGCCGGGTGGCTGACCTTGCCGAAAAACCAGGCGAAGCAAAGATGGCCGGAAGTCTTGGGGACTTGGTGCCAGGCCTATACCGACTTGGTTAGCGCCAATATAATGTTTGATTGTCTGGCCGACCCGAAAACGGTCGACGACCTGTTAGCGGCCACTTCGGAAACGAATCAGACAACGCTTCCAGACTTGCCTCCGCTGGCCAAAGATCACGTTCATACCCTCTTGTTGAACCTGCAGTCGCTGACGATCGCATTCTCCGATGATTGGAAAGTGTGGCACAACGTAGCGCTGGGTGTCCTGAAGGAAACCACGGCGGCGGCCCGCGACCGGGGATTGTTCTCGATGGCTGCGAACGACCAGTGGTTCTACGACGCCACCGGGCAAAAGGGCAGTCTATCGTGGAATTACAAGAAGAACACGGGATGGATGAAAAGGCTCACTGTCACCGTTCCCCAGCGTTACCTCGGATCGCTGACTCCGCGATACGACGCCTTCGTGTCCGTGACCACCGGCTTGTCGCGCCATGAGCTCGACCCGCTGCAAGGCGATCTGTACGACGGCGTGACGCTCACCAACGAGAGCCGGTTCTCGAACATCTGGACGCTGCCTTCTCCCGATGACCCAGTCGGCCGCTATGTTTACTGCGCACACGACGATGGGGCCAGCGGCTCTGTGGAAGTTTACTCGCTGGACGCCAAAGATAAATGGACGAGGGTGAACTGGCAGCCCGCAAGCAAGTCAGGGATGGTCAATATCCGCGCGGTTACGCACCCCCCACGGCGTTAAGTGACGATCCCGACAAAGTCGCGATGGCGGATAACAACGCCAAACCGCCAGGGCCCCCGCTGCTCGGAGGGGTCCACCATTACAACTCGATTCACTACGGAGCGATGCGGGCTTCTTCGGACATCTTCGTGATCGCCTTTGGCGACTCCGGGTACGTGCCGGCTCCGGCAGGGTGGGAGACTTACAGCGGCATCGAAGTCGATCCGCACTACCTATGGGTATTCCGGCCGACTGGCTTTGCCTGCGCCACGCATGCCTCGGTTATCAGCTGCCGGCAAGGGAAGCGTCCCGCGCCCCGCTGGATGGTTTACAGCCTCAATTTTGGACCCAACGAGATCCTGGGGGAAAACTCTATTGGTGGCGCTAGCGGCGATGGCAATTATTGGGACGTGAATGGCCAGTTAACCAAGGCTAAGCCTCCCGTGAAAGGTCTGATCTCTTTGTTCCCGTGCATTGATGAAACGCTCACCGCCAGCGTGTACCGGCGGACCGTTACCAGATACGATGACGGGCAGCGCTGGGTATTCCAAGCGAACGACACGCTGGACTTGCATACGGCGGATTACACGATCGATTTGAAGGCAGGGGCGATCGGCCTCGGCCCCTGGACCAGACGCGGTGGCAATGCGATGCAGGTCCAAAAAATGCCGATACCCTGTTGGTCTCTGTACGAGAGCCTGAAGGCTCAATTGCAGGTCAGCGCCAAACGCATGGTGCGCGGGGGAAAGTAGGTTAAGACGAAGGCAGTGCAGATGATTCGCAAAGGGCAGGTCTTGGGGATCACCCGGCGGAACCTGCACGAGCAAGCCTGGGTCTTTGCCCTTTTGCTCGGACTCGCGTAGGCACCCGCAACTCACCGTGCGCGATCCTCGGCCCTCCCGTCCGCAGATGCAACACTTCCCATCGGCGGCATCACGGGTGCCGCTCTAAAACAAGCCCTTTGACAGATCGTCGCTTAGAATGCCAGCCGTAAAGCGAACTGAATGGTCCGGCTGGCCTTGGCGCTCAGAATCTGGCCGAAGGCGCCGTTGGGCAGCGAGCTGACCGGGTTGCCGAACTGGGTGTGGTTGAAGAAATTGAAAAACTCGCCCCGGAATTGCAGGTAGCGGGCCTCCGACCACAGCGGAAACTGCTTGAAGAAGGAGACGTCCCAGTTGTTCACTCCCGGGCCGTGCCACAGGTTGCGCGCGGAATTGCCGAACGTGCCCGGCTTGGGAATCGAGAAGCAGGTGGTATCGAAGTAGCGCAGGCGCGTGCGCTCGCCGCGCGGCAGCGTGCCGTCGCAGGTCCGGTTGGCGAAGACCGCGCGCGCGTCCACGTCCGGAATCGTGGAATCCACCGTCACGCCGAAGGGCACGCCCAGCGAAAACGTGGTGATGCCGTTCACCTGCCAGCCGCCGATAATGGCGTTCTCCAGGCCGTTCGCGGAGCCCAGGAACTTCTTCCCCTTGCCGAACGGCAGCTCGTACATGTAGCTGGCCACGAAGCGCTGCCCGGTATCGAGAGCCGCCAGGCTGCGGTAGGAATGCGGGTCGCCGGGCTGCTTGATGGGGTCGCTGCTGATATCGGTGCCGGTGTCCAGCGCCTTGCTCCAGGTGTAGGCCGTCTGGAAACTGAATCCCGAGGAAAAGCGCTTCTCCAGGCTGGCGGTCAGGCCGTTGTAGCTGGCGTTGCCCATGCGGTCGAACATGTTGATGCTGGAATACTGCGGGTACGGGCGCCGGCTTTGCAGCGGCTGGCTTTGCGCCGGCAGGTTCGGATCCGGCAGCCGCGCCTGGTTGTAGTTGGTGTAGGCCGGCATGTGGTGCGACTGGTTGCCCATGAAGCCGATCTCGATCAGGTAGTTGTCCCCCAGCGTCTGCTGGATGTTGAAGTTGTACTGGCTGGTGTAGGGCCGCTGGAAGGTCTTCTGCACGGTGTAGAAGGAGAAGTTGGGGCCGTAGGGCAGATTCGTGCCCGTGGGCCGGCTCGGGTAGAGCATGGTGTTGAACATGGTGGGTGCCAACTGGAAACTTGACTCGGTGGCCTGCGGATTGTACACGAAGGGATAGTACAGGCTCATGCTCTGCGTGAGCTGGTTGTTGTTCACGTTGTTCCAGTAGAGCCCGTGCCCCACGCGCACCACCGTGTTCTTGGTGAGGCGGTAGACCAGCCCGATGCGGTCCGCCCAGTTGTTGTACTGCGGGTTGATGATCCCGCGGCTGAGCGTGTTGCCGGGCGTGGTGCTGGTGCGGAAGGCGAAGGGATCCGCCAGCACGTACTCGACCTTCTGCGTGGAGAAGTTGAAATCGGCCATGTTGTTACGTGGCTGCACCCAGGGGCTGTTGTACTCCCAGCGCACGCCCAGCGTAAGGCTCAGCCGCTGCGTGACTTTGTAGTCGTCCTGGAAATAAACGCCCGGCTGAATCATGCGCCCGTCGAAGCCCAGCTCCTCGAGCTGCACCTGCCAGTAGCCTACGGTGCCCAGCAGGAAATCCGCCATCGCACTCCCGCCGCCGGAGAGGCCTGGTCCGGGAGTGGTGAAGTTGGTCTGATACTGCATGAACCCACGCGGGTCTTGTGCCGAACGCTGGCGGTAGCGCAGGCGGCGGAAGTCGATGCCGGTTTTCAGGTTGTGCTTGCCGCGGGTATAAGTGAAGTCGTCGGCCCACTGGAAGCGGTCGGTGATGTTCATGATGGTGGGCGAAAACGAGCCCAGCCCGCTCCAGCCGGAAACCGAAACGCTGGGCAGCCCGAACTCCTTGGGATCGGTCGAGGTGTTGCGCAACCCGATCTGGGCGGCCAGGTTCTCGCTCACCGGCTCCTGCGAATAGCTGGCCGCCGAGCGCGTGTAGGCGAACCGGAACTCGTTCACCGCGCGCGGCGAAACAATGCGCGTGTACTGGATCACCGAGCCGGTGTCCCGCAGCGGCGCCACCTGGCCGGAGAGCGGCGAGTAGCCGCCCCGGAAAAACGGCTCGTCGATGTAGCTGAACCGCCCCATCAGGCGGTCCTTGCTGCTCAGGTTGTGGTCGATGCGCGTGGTGACCTGGTCGTAATCGTTCTTCTGCGCCGCCGTAGTCAGGTAATTGGCGGCCAGTCCGGCCCGGTTGGGCAGGGGCCAGTAGGGCAGCAGGTTCTGGGAGATCGGGTCCAGGCGGTTGGCGGGGATCACGTTCCCGGCGAAGGGCGTTCTTCGGCCGGTGGCCGGGTCGCCGGACATGGGGTCGTAGATCGGCAGCAGGTTGCCGCGGGAATCCACCAGCGAGCTCAGGTCGCCCTGCCGCATGGCGGCGGTGGGCACCGTGGCGATGGTGGTGTTTTGCTGCCGCCAGCGCTGCCCTTCGTAGTTCACGAAGAAGAACGTGCGGTCCTTGCCGCTGTATTTCGGCAGGTAAATGGGCCCGCCCAGGCTGCCGCCGAACTGATTGAAGCGGAAGGGCGGCACCCGCGCGGCGTCGAAGAAATTGCGCGCGTTCAGCTTGTTATTGCGCAGGAATTCGTAGAGCGCGCCGTGGAATTTGTTGGTGCCCGAGGCGGTCACCGCCGATACCATGGCGGAGGCCTGCCCGTATTGCGCGTCCACGAAGTTCTGCTGCACCTTGAACTCCTGGATGCTTTCGACCGAGGAGAACTGGAAGGTGCCGCCGTAGCGCTCGTCGCGGGTCTCGGCGCCGTCCACCAGGAAGCTGACGTTGATATCCCGCGTGCCCGCCAGCGAAACGCCGGTGGTGCGCCCCCACACCACCGAGGAGAACGTGGTGCCCTGCGGCGCGGCGCCCGAACTCAGCAGCGCCAGGTCGAAAAACCGGCGCCCGTTGAGCGGCAGGGTGCGGATTTCGCGGGTGTCCACCAGGTGGCCGATGGCGTTGCTGTCGGTGGCCAGCAGCGGCGCCGCGCCGGCATTCACCGTCACCTGCTCGGAGACCGCGCCGGGCTGTAGCGTGGCATCCACGCGCGCCCGCTGGTCCACGGCCACGTCGATATCCGGAATAGTGAGCGTCTGGAAGCCCGCCAGCGAAACCTGCACCTGGTACCTGCCCGGCGGCAGGTGCGTGAAGATGTAGTTGCCCAGGCTGTCGGAGTTGGCGCTGAGCGTCCAGCCCTGGGCCACGTTGGTGACCGTGACCTTGGCGCCCGCCACCACCGCCTGCGAGGGATCGAAAATGGTTCCCAGAATCGTGCCCGTGATGCTCTGCGCCCCCAGCGGCAGGCAAACCGCGGCCAGCAGAATCACGGCAGACAAAAATGCCCGGCTTTTCCAAAATTGACCCATACATCCCCCTCTGTGCCCTTATGTATACAGCGGGTATACTCCCAGATCAGGGCTAATGTACCCGCGATGGCGCGCAAAGTCAACCCCTCTTTTTGCGGGAACGGCCCGTAGTATAGTTGACTGGTGATCACGGCGGCCCTGGGGATTCTGCTCGGCCTGGCGGCCGGAGCGCCGCCGGCATCCGCCAAGACGCACGCGGAAAAGGCCGCCGCCTTGCGCCGGCAGGGCGATACCGCCGCCGCGCTCGAGGAATATCGCCAGGCGGCCCGGCTCGATCCCGCGAGCGCCTCGTTCCAGCGCGAGATCGGCCTGATTCTTTTGGAGCGGCGCGAGTTTGCCGCCGCCGCCGAAGCGTTCCGGAAAGCCGTCCGGCTCGACCCGAAAGACCTGGATTCCCGCTACAACCTGGCGCTTTCCCTGGCCAACGCCGGCCGGGCGGCAGAGGGAATCGCGGAAATTCAGGGCATTTTACGGGAAAAACCCGGCTGGGCGCCGGCGTTTTTTGGGCTGGGGCACATCTACGCGCTGGAGGGGCAGGCGGCCCGTGCCGCGCAATCTTACCGCACGGCGCTGAGCCTTGACCCCGGACATGTGCGCGCGCATTTCGAGCTGGGCAAGCTGCTCGAGCAGGCTGGCGACCGGCAAGGGGCCATCGCCGAGTACGAGGCCGCCCGCCGCCTGGCGCCGGACTTCACCGCCCCGCGCTACCGGCTGGCCCGCTTGCTGCGGCAGGCTGGCAAGCCGGGCGAGAGTGCCGCGGAGCTGGCGGCGCTCCAGAACATCGCCGGCGAGCGCGCCCGGGGCGAGCAGGCGGCGCTGGCCTACAAGCAGGCCCTGGAGCTGGCGGCGAAAGAGGACTTCGAAGCTGCGGTCCGGGAACTGGAGCGGGCCGCGAAGCTGCGCCCGGACTTCGTGGAGCTGCGCGCCGCGCAAGCCGAGGTGCTGCGCGAATGGGGCGCGGCCCTGGAAGGCCGCGGAGACCCGGAAGCCGCCCTGCCGGTCTACGCCCGGTCGCTCGAGTGCGAGCCGGACGCGGAGACCCAGAACCATGTGGGGGTCCTGCTGGCCAAAAGCGGGCGCCTGGACGCCGCCATCGAGCATTTCCGCGCCGCCCTGGCGCTGCGTCCGGGCTACCCCAGCGCGCAAGCGAACCTCCAGCAGGCCCTGCGGCTGAAAGAGCAGACCGCCGCGCCGGCGCGGTGAATTCGCCGCGCACGATTTGCGCTTGCCTGGGACCACAGCACATAATCGAGTGAGCCGGTCCCAACCGGCACTGGAGAACCGTGCCGAGTAAACTCGAAGCCCGCGTGGCGCAGCACGACAAGCAGACCGCGGCGATCCGGAATCTGGTGCAGGAAGGCATGCGCCTGATGGTGGAAACGCGCAAGGAACTGCGAGCCCTGGCAGCGGCGCAGAGACGCACCGAGGAGAGCCTGCGAGCTTTCATCGACAGTATGCGCCGCGGGAATGGCAACGGGCACGCCAAGGGCAAGGTGGACCTGCGCTGAACCGCGCCTTCACCTCCCTGCCGACCGCTGCCGGGCGAGCGCCAGCGCGGCGCGGGCTTCCGGATAATCGGGCTTCAGTGCGAGCGCCCGGGCGAACTCGGCGGCGGCGCTTGCGGGGTCGCTGCCCTGATTGAGCAGCGCCGCTCCCAGGTTGTAATGCGCCGCGGCGTTGCGCGGATCCAGAACCAGGGCCTCGGAGAGTTCGCGAATCACGGCCGCATGGTCGCCGGCCTGCCCCAGCACCTCGGCGAGCTCGTAGCGCACATCCACGGCCGTGGGCCGCAGTTCGAGAAAGGCCCGGTACTGCCCGATAGCGCCGCGCGCATCCCCGGATTCGGCCAGCGCCGCGGCCAGTTGCCGGCGCGCCTCCAGGAAATCCGGCTTCCGGGCGAGAGCCTGCTGAAACGCCGCGATGGCTCCGGCGCGGTCTCCCTGCCGCCGGAGCACGCCGCCCAGGTTGTAAGCGGCGTCGGCCAGATCCGGCTCGAGCCGGAGAGCCTCGCGGAACTTGGCGATGGCGGCATCGGAGTGGCCCTGCTGGGCCAGCATCACGCCGCTGGCGTTGGCGGCCTGCGCCTGTTCGCCGGTTCTGGCCGCCTCCAGCAGCCGCTTGCTTTGAGCGAGTTCCGTACGGGCCTCCGCGGAGCGGCCGGCACGCTCCAGGGCGCGCCCCAGGGCGTAGTGATAGGAGGCATTCGCCGGCTCCAGCCGCGCCGCGGCGGCGAACTCGGCGGTGGCCTCCGCCGGCCGGCCGGATTCCGTCAGCAACTGCCCCAGGTGGTAGCGCGCATCGGCGGCGCGGCCATCGAAACGCAGTGCCGCGCGATATTCATCCATGGCCTCGGCTTTTTTGCCGGCTTTCTCGAAAACCCGCGCGAGCGTGGCGTGCGCCCCGGCCCATGCGGGCCGCGCCGCGATGGCCTGCCGGGCTTGCGTGGCGGCCTGGTCGTAGCGGCCCAGGGCGGCCAGCGAAATGGCCAGGTTCCGGGCGGCCTCCGCATCCCGGGGCGCAACGGCTAGCGCTTGGCGAAACTGCTCCGCGGCTTTCGCGTGCTCGCCCTGCTGCTCGTAAACCAGGCCCAGCGCGTTGAACGCCGCGCTGTGCCGCGGCGCCAGTTGCAGCACTTTCCGGAATGCCTGGGCCGCCGCGCCGGCCTGCCCCTGCCGGTGCAGCAGGGCGCCCAGGTTGAAGTAGGCATCCACGAAATCGGGTTTCAGTGCGGTGGCCAGCTCAAACTGCCCGATGGCCTGCTGGATCTCGCCGGCGCGCTCCAGCGCCAGCCCGCGCTGGAAATGCATTTCGGGCGAGCCCAGTTCCGCGCCGGCGGCCGCCAGGGCGAACCAGACCGGCAGAGCCCACCAACCCACCCAGGCCCGGCGCGTCATCCCATGGGCCGCTGCCCGCGAATCCACTCGTCCATCATCCGAATGAGCACGCCGATGTGCTCCTCGTAAGCCTTCTGAAGCACAGCCGTCTCCGCCAGCGTGGCCTGGATCTCGCGGATGCGATCGGCGTGTACGGCCAACTCATGCTCGCGGAGCCATGCCTGTTGTTCGTCCGGCGTCATGGGAGCCTGCCTCCCGCATGATCTCACTTCCTCAGAGCTGGCGGCAAACCGTCCCACCGCCGGATGCCCGATCTGCTATGCTGCGAACAGGTAACACTCAGTATTAACGGCTCGTACCAGTATGCGAACCACCAAAACCGTTTCCATTTCCATGTCGCCAGCCGATCTGGAGATAGCCGAGCGCCTGGCCAAAGCCACCAATCGCAGCTTAAGCGGGGTGGTTCGTGAAGGCATCAAGCGTTTGGCCTCCGAGGAGTACTGGCGACGCGTTCAGGACATGGCCCGGCCAAAAGCAGCCGCCCTGGGGATCACCAGCGAAGACGTTACGCGTCTGGTTGAGGAATACCGGCGGGAGAAGCGCGCCAAAACCATTCGGAAAAGAGCAAAGTGACTAGAGTGGTGGTAGACGCCAACGTCTACATTTCCGCTCTGGTCTTCGGAGGTATGCCCCAAACAGTGTTCCAGCTAATAGAACACCGGGAGATGCAACTCTATATCTCAAAACCGATTGCTGACGAGGTCTCGGGGGTGCTGGCCAAAAAGTTTCGTTGGACTCAGCAAGAATTGGACGAATTCCTGCCACCTCTCTGGGGGCGCTGCACCAGGATTACCCCTGCCGTCACGGTGAACTGCTGCGCGGACCCGGACGACAATCGCGTCTTGGCGTGCGCTCAAGCCGCAGAGGCGGACTTCCTGGTCACTGGCGACGATGACTTGCTGCGTCTGAAGCGTTTCGGCCCGACCAGAATCCTCCTGCCGCGTGCCTTTGTTGAGCTTCACAAAAGGTAGTACTCGCCCCCGCTATCTTTTCAACAACGCCGGCAAATCGTCCCACAGAAAATTCAGCGCCCCGTTCTGCGATTCCTCGAAGATCCTCCATTGCCGGGGCGTCAGGGTGCCTTGCAGGTAGAGAATCGCCTGGCCGGCGCGCACGGCGATGTCCTTGGCGCGGGCTTCGCCGAGCGTCTTCACGTCCAGCGTGTCCAGCGCCTTGCCGAACTCCTGGTAGACCGGCTCCGGATCGCCCTCCATGGCTTCGCGCCGCAGCAGGCGCGCCGCCCAGATGCCGAGTTGCGGGCCGCCGCGCGGGGCGGTTCCCAGGTACAGGCGCACCAGGTCTGCCCGCCGCGCTTCGGGAGGCCGCGCCGCGAGCTGTGTCTTGATTTCGATCGCCTGCTGGGTGCGCGGCAGGTCGTTTTTCTGGACCGCCAGCAGCCGGTCGTAGCGATACATTTGCTTCACGCCGGAGCGCTGCTCGGGCGCGGCGCGTTCCACCTCCGCCGCCAGCCGGCGCGCCAGTTGCGCCACAGATCCGGCGGGCGCCAGCGCGATCAGAGTCTCCAGCAGCGGGCCGAACAACTCCGCGGTCAGGTGCGGGGAAGCCGCCAGCACCGCGTCCAGGTACGCCGCCGCCTGCGCGGCTTCCTGCGGTGTGCCCAGGTCGCCGATGGCCCGCAGCACATAGGCCGCACGCAGCAGGTCCGCGCCGTCTTCCGGTTGCCGCTTGAGCGCCCGCCGCAGGTGCGGCAGCACGTCGGCGCGCTCGTAGAACTCCAACAGCTCCACGGTCCGCGCGTAAGCCTGCGTCTCGGAATCGGGCTTCAGCTCCTGTTCGAGAAAGCGCGTCACCAGCTCCGGCGGCGCCCCGCGGGGCACACGCGGCGGGCCGTACCAGCCGCCGAACACGAAGCGCTGCAAGGCCTCGCGGCCCTGCTCCTCGTCAAACCGGACGGCGGTGAGGTAGATGGGCTTCACGGCTACCAGCTTTGCAGAAACGGCGCACCGTTGGTACGGATGCGCTGGGTCAGGTTCAACCGCGCCTGCCCGGGCGTCTCGGGTACCTCGATGGTCACCAGCACGGGCGCGTCGGCGATGCGTTTCGACGCGGTCACGGAATTCAGTACGTCGGTTCCCGCCCGCATGAGTTGCGAGTCGTGGTTCGGGTCGCTCCGTGGCACGTGCCCCACGTCCCCCATCACATGTCCCAGTTCGTGCGCCACGGTGAAGCACTCGTTGTCGCTCAGGTCCATGGCCGGCCCGGTGAGCGGCGAGGTGGACATGATCACGCTGTTTACCAGCGGCGGCGTGCGGGCAAAATTTCCGGTGCGCGCGGCCGTATCGCGCGTGATCGACGCGGCGCGGTGCACGCTGGTGCCGCTCTGGTCCACCTGGTCCCCCACCACGTAGATATCGATGGTGTCGTCCCGCCCCGGGGCCGCGTAAATGATGCGCCGCATCTCCGGGGTGATGCGTTCGGCCCGCAACTGCTGCGGATCCACGCGCGCCACTACCTGGGTGAACGCCCCGTTGGTGTCGTCGTTGACCTCTCCGCGGATGGCCACCCGCCCCGCGGGATGGCTGATGACCACGTCGCACGGCGTGCCCACCCCCGTAGTGCGCGGCACGTCGAACACCTGCGCGCTGAAGCCCAGCGCCTGTACCGCCGCCTGCACCGCGTCGCCCACTTTCCGCGGCGTGCGCGGCGCGGCGATACCCCCCAGGTCCACGTTCACCGGCGTGCTCGGAAACGCGTTGGCCGGCCCGTCCGGAGAGGGCTCCAGGCGGAAAAAAAGGCTCGATGAGCCGCCGCCGAAAATGCTCACGCCGTCGGCGGGCGCCCCCGAAGGATCGCAGATGGCCAGCATATCCGCCGGGGGCGGATCCAGAAATTCAATGCCCGGAGCGATCAGGATGGGGGCTAAATTGATCTGCGCGTACAGCCGGCGCAGCCAGTGAAACGTCCGGAACCGGACCGACTGGGGCGAAATGTTGCCCACGTTCGCTCCGCCCACGGCGATGCGGAACACGTGAAACGTCACCCGCATGCGCTGGCGCTCGCCGCCGCCGATGGGCGCCTGCACGCTGACCCGGCAGGGCGTGGCCGCGGGACAGTTTTGCAGCACGTAGGTGGCCCGCACCTGCTGGTCCAGGATCTCCAGCGTATCGTTGTCGTTCGGCTGCCCGGTGCCCGAGCCGTCGGCCATGTCCGTCACCAGCAGCGTCTGGTCGGGCAGGGCATTCTTATCGCCGGGATTCGGATGCCCCGGAATCTCGTCCACCACCAGCCGTAAATAACGCGAGCGGTACGCCACCCTGGAGCGCACCTGCGGGCAGTCGAGTTGCGCGATGCTGCGCGCCGCCTGATCCGGGCCGATAAACGGCGCAAACCCCGTGACCGTCAGCGCTCCGGTCGCCGGGTCCAGCGCGTACTGCGGGCGCATGGCCTCGAGCTGCACCTGCACCGAGGCGCCCGCCGCGGGGTCCACCACTTCCACCTTGAAGGTGTCCAGGTCCGCGTGCCCTTCCTGGTGAAACTCGGGAGCCGTGGGGAACTGCGCCCTCCCGTTGCTGCCGCCCTGCGTGGTCACGTAGTTGCTGATATTCAGCACGTTGACCGTGGCGTCCTGGAGATAAGGCAGGTTCGGAGAGCCGTGCACGAAGCGGATGCTCACCGGCGGGGCGTTCTTTTTCACGGCCTTGAACACCTGCGTGGTGGGCGCGGAGGATTTCTTCTCCGTCAGGTCCGGCACCGTGACCACATCGCCCGCCTGGAGCGGCCGGTCCGCGAAGGGCGCGTTGGCCGCCTCGGCCCGCAGTGGCTGGCAGTTCAAAAAACCGTTGGCCATGGCGATGCCGCAGAGCGTGTCTCCGTCCTGGGCGGTTACCTGCTTGGGCAAGGGCGCGTCCTCTCAGGTGCGGTCCAGCACGTCTTCCCAGTCGCACTCGGGATAGTAGAATTTCCTGCGCGCTTGGATGATCCCGGCGTTGTCCCTCAGCAGCCGGTCCTCCTCGGGGGTGAGCGGCGCCCGCATGCTGGTGAGCAGCGCGGTTCCGCGCAGCCGGAGCTCCAACTCCCGCTTGGCGCGCTCCTCCGGGCTCAAGCCGGCGGCCGGCAGAAAGCCCGGGATTTCGCGCGCGATCACGCCCCGCACGGCCGCGGCGGCTTCCGCGGAGGCAGGGTCCACCAGTTCCCGGTACGCCCAGCAGCTCAGGCCGGCGCTGCGGCGCAGGTAGAGGCGCGCCAGGTCCGCCGCGCGCTCGGCCCCGGATTTGGCGGCCACTTCCTGCTTCCGGCCGAGCAGGTACACCTGTCCCTCCAGACCCGCCCGGACCTTGTCCAGCCGGCTGATGCGCGCATGATCTCCGGGCGTCTGCTGTTCGGCCGCGCGCTGCCGCGCGGTGGCGTCCATTTCGAGCCGCCGCAGCGCCACCAGGCAGCGCGGCCCGCCAACGCGATCCGCGGCCGGCACGTAGGGCGAAGATTCCGGCGGCTGGCCGGACTGCACCAGTGCCGCCAGCGCCTGCGAGAGCACGTAATCCACCGTGGCCCGGTCCCGCTCGTCGCCCAGCGCGTACAAGGTCTTCAGCGCGGAGACGCGGGCCGCCGGCGGCAGCCCGTTGCCGGCTGCCAGCCGCGCCACGTCGTCGTGCAGTTCCCGCACGTCCCGCTTGCGCACCAGGAACAGCAGGTTTTGCAGGAAGAGTTCGTCGGCCATCAGGCCGCGATCCCGCAGGGCCTTGCGGAACTCCTCCGCAATCTTCTCCGGCGTATAGTGGGCCACCTGGCTGAAGTAGATGCCGGAGATATCCGTCTTCAGCGCATCGGCGAATTTCGGGTCGACGCTATCGGGAGCCTGAGCCATGAGGCAGCCTCCGAGGATCAGCAAAAGTGCGGTCCGCAGTGATGAAGGATCGCATGTCATTACGCTTGTGTTTGCGCCATGCTTACCGGGCCGCGACCGTCAGGGAGCGGTGTATGTCTCCTCATATCAGTGTAAGAGGTGCGGGCTGGCGATATTGTTCACGTGGAAGGTGGCGTTGAGCCGCGTATTCTGCCCTCCCACGGTCCGGTTGGCGTCGTGGTGCTGCACGGTGATCTGCCAGTTGTTGGCCGCCGGCAGGTGCTCCACGATGCGCTTGCTGTCATCGGTCGAAACGCTGTTGACCGGGGTGATGTGAAACATCAGCTCGTGATTGGAGAGCGCGTGGCGTCCCTCGTCGGTCAGCACGTGGCCGATTTCGTGGGCCAGCGCGAAGGGAATCTCGTCGCCCGCGGTGCTGGCCCGGCGCGCCATGATGATGCTGTTCTTCACACCGCTCACCGGCTGCCGGTCCGGGTCCAGATTCTTCAGTTCCGGCACCGTGAAGCCCATCAGCGTGGCGCTGGGGAAGGCGTCGATCACGGTCACGTCGATCACCACGTCGCCCGGCGTATCCAGCGACTTCACCAGGTTTCGCTGCTCCGGGTGGCCGACGTGGTAGTTGTCGTCGGCGTTGCGCCGGTTCACCACCATGGTCAGGCCGATGGCGGCCACCTTCTGATCGGCGTCCTGGCTGGCCAGCGGCGTCAGGTTGGTGATGGTGATGCGCCCGCCTGAAGCTTCGCGGAACAGCACGTCGCAACTGCCGTCCGGGTCGCCCACTTCCGGCGGATTGGGGCTCACCGTGGCGGTGACCCCGGGAATGCCCTGCACGCTCTGCTGGATCAGCGCGGCGGTCTGCTGCGGGGTGCTGCCCGCCGGCACGCTGAACGGCACGATGTTGTGAACACTGTTGCTGCCCCCGCCGAAGCGCTGCACCGAGAGGGTAAAGCCGATCTGCCCCGGCACGGCGGCCGCATCCTGCGTGCCCCGCGCGGGCAGACCCGTGGTGTCCGCCACCGTGATCATGTCCGAGGGCAGGTCCATGGTCTGAAGCGTCACCAGGTTGGGCTTGATGTGCGACTGCGCCCAGCAGCGCCGCACAAAAGTTTGCACGCGCTTGCGGATATCCGCCAGCTTCACGATGCCGTCGTCACCCGGCCCGCCGGGGTTGGTCTCGACCACGCCGGTGGGGGTGGCGCGCATCACCCGCACCGCCAGGTCGAAGGCCCGCCCCGCGGCCAGCGGCACGTCCGTGGTCACCTTGCACTTCGCGTCCCCGGCGGCGTTGCAGGCCTTGACCACGTAAGTGGCGCGCACCTTCTGGTCCAGGATCTCGATCTCCGGCAATCCGGCGTCCACCGCGTCGGTGATGAGCAGCGTCTGCTGGCTGATGTTGTCGATCTGGTCGGCCACCAGCCGCAGATACGCGGAGCGGAAGGCCACGTGGCCGCTGCTCACCTGCTTGCAGTGCACCGCCACGGTCTTGCGGTCGTCCGCGTCGGAAACCCCCGCGAAGGTGTCGTGATGGTCCACTGTGTGATCCGGGCGGTAGAACGGCCGCAGCGCCTCCATATTGGCAAATAACGTGCCGCCGGCCGAGGGATCCACGATCTCGATCTTGAAGGTATCTTCGTCGGCATGCCCGTCCGGGTTGAATCCGAAGCCGGTGGGGAAGGCGTGGTTGCCCTCGAGGCCCCCTTTGTCGGTTGGATAGTTGCTGATGTTCAGCGCCGTGAGCGTGTCGTCCTGAAGATAGGGCTTGTCCGGCGAGCCGTGCACCAGGCGGATGGAGACCGGCGGCGAGTTCTTCTTCAGGAACTTGTGGATCTGGGAGGTGGTGTGGTCGCTCTTCTTGACCACGATATCGGGCACCGTTACCACGTCGCCGGCCGCCAGCGGCCGGTTCAGAAACGGCGCGTTGGCCGCCTCCGCGCGCAGCGGATCGCAGTTCAAAAAGCCGTTGTCCATGGCGATGCCGCAGAGCGTGTCGCCGTCCTGCGCAGTCACGAGTTTCGGCACGGCCGGGTCTCCTTGTCCGCCGGAATTCGCTGCATCGTTACTGCGGTTCCCACACGGTCTGGTCCAGGTTCGGGAAAGTCACTTCGCAGTTGCCCGGATCCACGCCGTCCACCCGCGCGTGTCCTTTGTCGTCCAGCGTGCCCTCGGCCACCGAGCCGTCCGGCAGCTTGATCTGGTAGCGCTCCCCGGGGACCGGGTTTCCATCCTTGTCCACCAGCTCGATTTCGATCCAGGTTTTGGGCGGGGTCTGCGCGGCGCCGGCGGCCTGCTGCGCGGCCGTGGCCGCCGCCACCGTGGCCGGGGTGTGCGGCGTCGGGCTGATGTCCACGTACTTGCCCTTGCGCTGTTGCTGCTGCTGCGCCTGGATCTGCGCCATTTGCCCGGGGTCGGCCTGGTCGGCGTCCTGCGTGTCCTTGGGAGCGGTGGGCGAGACCGCGCTACCCGGAGAGCCGGACATGGCCGGCGATCCCGGCCCCGAGTTGATCTTGGTCAACTGGCCGTCGATGGTCACCATCGTGCCCTTGATAGTCACCCCCGTCGGGTCGATCACCACGCTGTTGCCGCCGCACTTCAGCGTGATACCCGTGGGGTCCTCGATCACGATCCCCGTGCCGGCCTTCAGGTAGTAGCTCATGGAGACCTTCTCGGAGTGGCTCTGGCTGAATACTTCGGTCACGTTGTCGCTCACCTGGAAAGAGTGCGTGCCGGTCACCTGGATGGCCTGCTTGCCGGAGACCTTCAGATGGTGGTCCCGCCCCACCTGGAACAGCATGTCGTTGTCGATGGTGGTGTGGTGGTCGTTCTTGATGTGCTCGTAGCGGTCCTTGTTCACCGTCAGGTGCAGATTGTTTTCGATGGTCTTGTATTCGTCGTTCTTGATGCGGATGTCCAGGTTCTTATTCCCCTGGATGAAGATCTGCTCGCTGCCGGCCGCGTCCTCGAAGCGGATTTCGTTGAAGCCCCCGCCGCCCTTGCTGGTGAGCGACTTCCAGGTGCTCTTGGTCTGGTGGTCCGGCAGAGCGTAGGGCGGCATCTGCACCGCGTTGTAGACCGAGCCGATGATGATGGGCCGGTCCGGGTCGCCGTCCAGAAAATGCACCAGCACCTCCTGCCCGATGCGCGGAATCGTGATGAAGCCCCAATTCTTGCCCGCCCACGGATAGGCCACGCGGCACCAGCAGGAGCTGTTTTCATCGGCTGTGCCGTCACGGTCCCAGAAAAATTGCACCCGCACGCGCCCGTATTGGTCGGTCCAGATTTCCTCGCCGGACTTGCCGACGACCACGGCGTTCTGCACCCCGTCCATCACCGGTTTGCGGGCGCGCCGCGGCGGACGGTACGGCGTCGCATTGGGAATGGCGTCGAAGCGGTTGGAATATTCGAACGGTTCCACCCGGCCGCCGCGGTAACTGGTGTTCTTGGCGTGATGTTCCACCCCCAGGATGGTGTAGTCGGTGTTGAGGCTGTCGCGGAAATGGTCCTCCAGGGTGAACTTGTAGCCGCTGCGGAAGTCCATGCAGTTGCTCTGGCCGTGGATGGTGGCGATTTGCGCCTCATACCCTTCCAGCCGGATGCGCGCGTAGCGGTCCCCGTCGTCCTTGGTCTTGTACCCGCCGGGATAGTCGTAAGACTCTCCGTTCTGCTGGCCGGAGAGGGTGGCCATCAGGCTGGTGTTGGGCTTCTCGAAATCATAGTCGGTCATCGCGGTGGCGCCCGTCCGCACCCGGAACTCGTTCTCCAGCGAGAACACCGCGTCTTCCTCGTGCACCCCGCCCGTGCTGGGCACGTAGCGCGCGCTCTGCTGGTTCGGGCAGGAAGAAAAGGCGCTGGTGGCGTCGGCCAGCACCAGGGTGTGCTTGTCCTGGCTGTGCTCGAAAAAGTAGAAAATGCCTTCTTTCTCGAGCAGCCGGGAAAGGAAATTGAAGTCCGTCTCCCGGTACTGCACGCAGTAATCCAGCGGCTGGTAGCTGCCTTGCAGCCGCAGTTCGTAGTCGGTAAAGCCCCGGTCCTGGAACACCTTTTCCACGATGTCCGGCACGCTCTTGTTCTGGTAGATGCGGCAGTTGTAATACAGCGAAAGAAACCAGAACCAGGGCACCATTTCGGCTTCGTATGCCACCATGCCGTCCGCGCCGAACTCCATTTGCCGCACGCGGCTGATGTTGCCGTGGATGTGCCGCTCCGTGGTGGTGTCGCTCAACTGGATGGAGAGCACCGCCGGCGCGTTGAGCAGGCCGTTGAGGTCCACGTTGGGGTCCGGCGCCAGGAGCCGCAGCACGAACCGGAACGGTTCGGAGACGCGCTCGAAGCCCGTGAAACTGTCGAGCAGCAGCGCGTCGTCGCCGAGCGGCGTCTTGACGCGGAAAGGTCGGTTGATCTGGGTGACGGAGGCCACGCCGTTCTCCTCAGGAGTACACGAAGGAGCCGTCCTCGCCGATGCCCACGTGGATCGATTCGGGCCGCAGGCCTTCGGCGATGCGCCCCAGCAACTGCCGTGAAATATCCGGCAGTAGCGTGTTGGTCAGGATGTTGTCCACGTTGCGCGCGCCGCTTTCCACCTCCGTGCAGCGCCGCGTCACTTCGTCCACCAGCGCCGGGTCGTAAGTCAGGTTGATGCGGTGCGTCTCCTTGAGCCGCCTCTGGATTTTGCCCAGCTTCAGCACCACGATCTTCTTCATGGTCTCGTCGCGGATGGGGAAGAAGGGAATGATCACCAGGCGGCCCAGGAACGCGGGCTTGAAGATCTTGTTCAGCTCGGGCTTGAGGGCGTTGACCAGCCCCATGGGCCCGGGCATGGTTTCCGGATCCAGGCACAGCTTCATGAGCGTGTCGGTGCCGGCGTTGGAGGTCAGGATGATGATGGTGTTCTTGAAATCGATCTGGCGCCCCTCGCCGTCCTCCATCATGCCCTTGTCGAAGACCTGGAAGAACAGCTCCAGCACGTCCGGATGGGCCTTCTCGACTTCGTCCAGCAGCACCACGGAGTAAGGCCGGCGCCGCACTGCTTCGGTCAGCACGCCGCCCTCGCCGTAGCCCACGTAGCCCGGAGGCGAGCCCTTCAGGGTGGATACCGTGTGCGCCTCCTGGAACTCCGACATGTTGATGGTGATCAGGTTGTGCTCCCCGCCGTAGAGCAGGTCGGAGAGCGCCAGTGCGGTCTCGGTCTTGCCCACGCCGCTGGGGCCCACCAGCAGGAAGGTGCCGATGGGCTTGTTGGGATCGTCCAGCCCGGCGCGCGCCGTGCGGATGCGGTGGCTGATCCCCTCGAGTGCGTGATCCTGGCCGATCACCCGCGCCCCCAGGTGCGATTCCAGCTTCAGCACGGTGGCGATCTCGTCCTTGAGCATCTTGCCCACCGGGACGCCGGTCCAGCCGGAGACCACCTCGCCCACAAGCTGCGCGTCCACGCAGACCCGCATCAGCGGCGTCTCGCCCTGGAGCGCTTCGAGTTCGCTGTTCAGCCCGGCGAGTTCCGCGCGCAGCGCGTCGCCGTCCGTGGCTGGGACGTCGGAAGCGGCGGCTGCCGCCGCTGTGGCTGCGGCCACGGCGGTTTCCAGCTGCCCCCGGATTTCGCGGATGCGCGCCACCATCTCCCGCTCCTTGTCCCAGCGGGCGCGCAGCTCCGCCAGGCGCGCTTCGGTGGCCTCCCGCTGTTTCGCGATGGCCGCGATGCGCTCGGCGTGGTCCACGCCCACCGCGCTTTCGCGCTCGAGGATGCGCATCTGCACCGCCAGGTCGTCGAGCGTGCGCATGGCGTCTTCGATGGGCCCCGGGGTGGCGTTCTGGCCCAGCGAAAGCCGCGCGCAAGCAGTGTCCAGCACGCTCACGGCCTTGTCCGGCAACTGGCGGTCCGGCAGGTAGCGGTGCGAGAGCTTCACCGCCGCCGCCAGACCCTCGTCCAGAACCCGCACGTTGTGGTGCTTCTCGAGCGCCGGCACCACGCCGCGCATCATTAACTGGCACTGCGTCTCGGTGGGCTCTTCCACCTTCACGAGCTGGAAGCGGCGCGCCAGGGCCGGGTCTTTCTCGAAATATTTCTTGTATTCCGACCAGGTGGTGGCCGCCACGGTGCGCAGCTCACCGCGCGCCAGCGCCGGCTTGAGCAGGTTGGCGGCGTCGTTTTGCCCCGCCTGCCCGCCCGCGCCGATCATGGTGTGCGCCTCGTCGATAAACAGGATGATCGGCGTGGGGGAAGCCTTCACCTCCGCGATCAGGCTCTTCAGCCGGTTCTCGAACTCGCCTTTGACGCCCGCGCCGGCTTGCAGCAGTGCCAGGTCCAGGGTCCGCACGGTCACGTTTTTCAGCACCGGCGGCACGTCGCCCTGCACGATGCGCAGCGCAAAGCCTTCCACCACGGCGGTCTTGCCCACGCCGGCTTCGCCCACCAGGATGGGGTTGTTCTGCCGCCGGCGGGTGAGGATGTCCACCACCTGCCGGATCTCGAAATCGCGCGCCAGTACCGGGTCGATCTTGCCCGTGCGGGCGTTCTCGGTCAGGTTCACCGTGTACTGGTCCAGGTTGGGAGTCTTCCCGCCGGCCGCGCGCGGGGTGCCGGGCGTCTCCGGTCCGGCCGCGGCGGCCGCCGCCGCCTCGGTCTCTTCGCTCGAAATCGCCGTGATGGCGGCGAAATCCTTGCGCAGGCTGTCCGCGTTGATCTTCTGGAATTCCCGGCTGACTTCGCGCATCAGCCGCGAGAGATCCTCGTTGCTGGCCAGCGCCAGGATGGTAAAGCCCGAGCGGATCTGGCCCGCGCCGAAATCGATCGAGCCCAGCGTCCAGGCTTCCGTCAGCATGTTGCGCAGCGTGGGGCTCAGCGCCGGGTTGCGCGCGTTGCCCGATTTCAGCTTGTCCAGGCTGCGCGTCAGTTCGGCCGCCAGGCGCGATTTGTCCACCTCGAAGTGTTTCAGGATGGCGGCCGTGTCTCCGCTGCTGGAGTCCAGCAGCTTCATTAGGTAGTGTTCGATCTCGACATCGTAGTGCGTGCGCGACAGGCACAGCCCCGCGGCGGCTTCCAGCGCGTTGCGTGTCGTGTCGTTCAGCTTTCCGATCAGCGACCTCAGATTGACTGGCATGATGTCCTCTCTCCGCCGGTGGCGGGTGCAATTTTATTGCAGCAGCAAAATCGTATCTTCCGGATCGCGCCCGAAAGTCGCTCCGGACTTGATCCAACTGAACCAGCCCAGCATGGGGGGCGCGCCGCCGGCCATGCCCAGCTCGCAGCGCGGCACCTCCTGCCGCTCCAGGATCAGTTGTACCTCAAACTCGATCTCTCCTCCGCTAAAGAACGTGGTGATGGCCCGCAGCGGCTCCCAGGCGTCCCCGTTGGGCAGGAAGGAAAGATATTGCGCCGCCGTGAGCGGCCCTAGCCGGATACGCGCCCGCGACTGTTGGTCCCAGATCTCGGCGCCGGCCACCGCCCCCAGCCCGAGCTGGTCCGAATACGCCACGCTGGCTTCCATGCGGCACTGATTGGCCGGATCGAGCGCCCGCCACACGCCCACGAACTGCTCCACTTCCACCGGAACGCCGAAGTAATCCGCCAGGATCTGCTCCAGTGCCGCGGTCGAGCGCGGCTGGAGCGAAAGCAGCCCGCTGTAGAACAAAAACGCATCGTCCCGCACCGCCTGCCGGTTTTGCAATCCCGCCGTGCCCAGCCCCACGAAGCTCATCAGGCAGCGCGAAAACCGGTCCTGCTGGTCGCGCTCGTAGGCCACGAAGAAGCGATACTTCTCCCAGGCGCGGTAGAACAGCGAGATCATGCGGTGGTTGAACAGGTCGAAAAAGTCCGCCAGGGTGGAGTCTTTGGCGCGGTTCCGCTCCCGGATCAGCTCGGTGTAGGCGTACGGCAGCACACCCATGGGCCCGGTGAGCCCCATGAAGTTCACGCTTATGCGGGAGGGCTGCTCCTCGGACCAGTTGAGCCCGTGGATCTGGCAGGGCGGGAAGGACAGTTGGTTGTTGACCGCGAAACGCATGGCCTCCCGCCGCGGCGGCCCGAATTCGCCCACCAGCTCGCGCTCCGGAAACAGCCGGTGCAGCAGGCGCACTGCCTGGAAAAAGTCGAACCGCCCGGGGTGCGCGCGCAGTTCCTCTCCCAGCAGGGAGCGGTTCACATCAAGATCTTGCGGCCGGCTCGCGGTGGCCATTCCCGCAGGACCTCCTTTCTCTGCCGCACCCGGGCTACCAATTGGCTGAAGCTGTTCATGGAAGCATACAGCCCCAGGAAAGCCTCCAGCACGCTGGCAAACAGGTATACGCCCCCGCCCACGAACTGGTCTTCGTCCAGCTCCAGTTCCACGCGTGTGCCGCGCGTGAAGGCAATGCCCTCGTCGGAAACCACGCGCGCGAAGCGCCGCGAGCTCCCCAGCCCCACAATGCCTTCGATGGTCTTGGCGGCATAGGCGGAATCGGTGAAATTGTACAGCCGCAGAATCTCCTGCAAGGCCTCCCGGCCTTCCGACACCAGCGAAAGATAATTCAGCGACAGGTGCGAAATCAGGCGCCACTGCATGGCCTGGCCCAGCGGCGGGCGGATCGGCGCGGTGGGCTTCCGCAGCGCCACGATGCGCTTGATGGGCGCCCCCGTCTCCAGCTCGAAATCCCCCGCTTCGTTGCCGAAGGGCAGCCGCGCGGGCAGATCGCGGTTGGTGCAGGTGAGGCGCACGGTCAGCGTCTCCGCCCCCGGCCGCGCCGGCCGGAAGGCCAGGTCCACCAGCGAGAGCTCGATCTCCGTGCCTTCGTCGTTGGCCCGCACCGAGGGCCTCCGGTGGGCGATCCAGAAATTCTGCTGCCGGCCCCGGTCGGCGGCGTGCTGGAACGAGTAAAACGGCTGATACTCGAAAATCTCTTTCTGCTGCAGCTTCAGGCTGGAGACCTGGTCCACGGAAAAAACTTCCATCGCCAGCGGGCGGCGCGCGTCCGGAACCACCGGGTAGGCGTATTTCTGCTGGTCCAGCAGGATGGGTTCGGCGGTCTGCGGAAACAGATTGACCACCGGCGCGCAGCCCAGCCGGAAGGTGGTGGTCGCAATGCCGGTATCCAGCCGCTGCCGCCGCTCGTCGCCTTCGAACCGCGAGATCAGGAAAATCAGCTCCGCGCTGCGCCGGAATCCGGACGCCCACACCTGCCGCAGCCCGCTCACGTCCACGAAGAAAAACTTCTCCGGAAAAGTGAAGTACTCCTGGAGCAGGCGGTAGCCCACAAACGAGCGCCGCGGATAGGGCAGCATGCCTTCCTGCTCGCCGAACCCCACCGGGCGCAGGCTGCCGGCCGGCAGCCGGCAGGCCGGCAGGCGCGAGCCGGGTGTGGTGTCCCGCACCACGATCTCCAGCAGGTTGGCGCACAGCAGCTCGTAAATCGTGTGCACCAGGGCGCTCTCCCCGTCCAGGAAAAAGCGCAGCTCGTCCATCTCCAGCTTGCCAAGTTCCACGTCCGAACCCGTGCAGGCCAGCTCCACGCGCAGCGCGCCCACCGCCTCGCCCGCCCGGATGGGCGGCTTCAGCCGGTCCGGCGTGGTCCAGGAGGCCGCCGTGACCGAGACCGGCCAGAGCGTGGTGTCATAACAGGTGCGGAACTTGCAGGGGATGCCGTCCACCGGGCGGGAGTAGAGCAGGGAATCGCGCTCGATGCGCAATCCCGTGGAAAGCTTTCCCTTTTCCGGGTCCAGGTGAAACTGCACCACCGACATCGAAGGCAGCGGCCGGATGAAGTGCGGGTAGACGATGCCCAGCAGCGCCTCGGTGATTTCCGGGAAATCATCGTCGATCTTCAGGTGCACGCGCGCCGCCAGGAAGGCGAAGGCTTCCAGCAGCCGCTCCACGTGCGGGTCGTCGCACTTGGTGGGCTCCAGCACCAGCCGCGAGGCGATCTTGGGATACTTCTCGGCGAACTGCGCGCCCATCTGCCGCAGGTAGGTCAGCTCGCGTTCGTAGTAGAGCAGCAGGTCATCCCGCATTCTCCACCTCGTACTGCCCGCGGGTCAGCTCCAGCACCGTGTCGAAGGAAACCTGTTCGGGCGCCGGATCCATGAGCAGCAGCCCCTCGATGCGGAAGCGCAGCGTGCGCGTACCCGGCTCGTCGGACTCCAGCGGAACGACTTTCACGTTCGCCAGGCGCGGCTCAAACAGCTTGACGGTGGTTTGCAGGTGGCGCATCAGCTTGGTTTGATCCTTAATGGACTTCAAGCTGTACGCCGAGAAATCCGGCAGGCCGAAAATGTAGGCCGAGTCGTTGACCTCTTTCAGGGATTCGTCCGGCGGCACTGCGATGCGGCGCGTGTTCAGCAGCCACTCCAGGTCGCGCCGCAGCGCGTCCTTGAGCTGCCGCACGGATTGGGAGCGGGTGGGAGGAGCTTCCGAAGAGGTCCCCGGGTCCTGATCGATGAGCCGGTCCAGGACCGACAGCGTGACGGCGGAGGCGGACTCGTTGGGGCGGGCCATGGCTTACATCGACAGGGCCTGCACTGGATCCAGGCGGCAGATGCGCTCGAACATCGCCTGCTTGGCTTTGGCGTCCCCTTGTATTTTCTTGCTGTACTGCAACAGGAAGACCAGCACGCCCGCCACCATCTCGCGATCTTCCCATTCCTCCAGCTTGTGGGTTTCCACCGCCGCGGCAATCTCATCCAGCAGCGGCTGGGTAATGGCGTCTTTGCCCGCGGCGATCGAGAGCTGCGCCAGTTGCAGCTTGCGCTGAAACCGCCCGCGCCCGCTGCGCTGCCGTTCCACTTCCTTGTACAGGATTTCGAAAGCCTGCTGCGGCTGGCCGCGCCGCAAGGCTTCCAGGGCCAGCGCGTGCGGATCGATGAACTTCTTCTGCCAGCCCGGCTCCTGCCCGTTGTCCATCGCCGGCAGGCGCGGCAGGTTGGGCCGCGGCGGGGTGTCGGCGGGTTCGGCCAGCAGCTCGCGCAGCCAGGCTTGGGTTTCCGCGTTGGCCGCCGGGGTGTCGTCGGTCAGGGTGGCCTCGATCAGCTTGGGCAGGTCGCGCAGCAGCACGCGCAGCTCCGAGCGGATGGCGATGGCGATGGCGTCGTACTCGCTGCCCAGCGCCACGCAGGCTTCCACCACGAAACGCTGCAAATCCAGCCACGCCCGGCCGCAGGGCATGGCCATGACGGTTTCGGCGGCTTCCAGCAGGTCCGTCCATCGGCCGGCCAGGGACAGCGCCTTGATCTGCCGGCGCAGCTCGGTGGGCGGAGCTTCCAGCGCCGCCGGGTCGGTGGTGGCGCGCAATTCGCCCCAACGCAAGCCCCGCAGCATGAGGTAGGGCGCCGGGCTGCGCGGCTCCCTGCGGCGCAGAAAGGCGGCCGCCGCGGCCACCCCGGCGACTGCCGCGCTGCGGTCCGGCGGCTCGGCCGCCGCCTTCAGCGCGCTCAGGTCGAAGGCCGGAATCGCCATGGGGATGCCCATGCCCTCCCCGGCGGCCGCCGGAGCCCCTTCCGCTCCCGGTGCGGCTTCTTCCACGGCCGGCGGCGCCTCTTCCACCGGGTCCGGCTCCACTTCGCGTTTCTTTTGCAGCAGGCTGTGCACCACCCGGCGCACTTCTTCGAGCCCGCCCCGCAGCTTCCCGAACGACGGCGCCACAGCGCCGAATTTTTCCGTGCACAGGGCGTCCAGGTTCTCCAGGGACTTTAGGCAGGCGTCCAGGTCCTTCTCTCCCTGCGCATAGAAAGCCTTCGGAGTTTCGCCAAAGGACTTGTCGAAGACCTCCGGCGCCAGCTTGCCCTCTTTGAGCGCGGCTTCCCGCGCGGCTTTCTGCTCCTTGGTCTTGGCCTGGTCCTCGTACCCCATCGTGCGCGAGACGGTGTACTGGAAGAAATTGTAGCCGTCGCGGCAAAGCCCGACGTTTTTGACTCCCACGTCCAGCCGGGCCCCGATCCATTCGAGCGGCGCGGCCCGGAATTCGGCGTCCCCGTCGTCCAGTTCCGGGTAGAGCGTGTCCCAAAAACCTTCGATCAGAGCCCGGCACAGCTCCAGGCCCTCCTGGAGACCCGCAAACCCGCGGGTTTTCAGGAGCGACTCGGTGAGCCATGCGGCCAGTTGCAGGTCTTTGCTCTGCTTGGCGATGGCCTCCTGGGCGAGGCGAATGGCAGCCGCATGATCGGCGACCTTGCGCTCGTGCTGCCAGGCCCCTTGCGACAGTTCGTCGTCTTCGCGCCGGGCCTCCTTGATCTTGTCGTAAATGGGAGCGTAGCGCAGGTCCTGGCCGCTGGGATTCGCCCCCTCGATGGGCGTCAGGATGTCTTCACGCAGCGGCATGGGAGGCGAACTCCAGCGACCGGATCTCGAGGAGCGGCACTTCCTCTCCATCCACGACGAACATCTTCTGGCCCACGGGATATTCGTGGCCCTGTTCGTCGCCGACCCACTCGGTGGTGCGCCCCAGCCAGACCGACTCGTCGCTGGACTTCCAGGAAAAAGGATACACGGCGGGAATCAGGACCTGCCCGATGTCGGTTCCCTGAAACGCCGGACCGGTCAGCACGAAAGCCGGCAGCCAGAGCGTGTCGCGCAGGCGCCGCGGCGGCTCGATGTGCATGGAGGTGATGTGCTCGAAAGGAATCCAGAGATAAGCGCCGGCGGCAAACACCTCCAGGCGCGCGCCAATGGTCGGGTCGGCGTCCGCGATGGACTGGAACGCCTTCCCGTTCAGCGTGCCCGGCGGCGACTGGGTAGCGGGCGCATGCGGATAGTCTTCCTTGCGGAACAGTTCGTGGCGGGTCTTTTCGGCGTGCAGCACCGAGTAATACAGCACCGCGCCCGTTTCCGCTTCCTTGCCGCCTTGCGCCAAAACGCTCAACTGCTTCTCCGCACGGTCGTACTGTCCGGAGAAGCAGAGGAGTTCGAACAGGAACGTACGGCTGGCCGCGTCGGTGGGATGGTCGCGGAGATGCGCCGCCAGGGCCGCCTCCGCGCCGCGCACGTTCCCGCTCTCGAAAAGAGTTTTTGCCGTCATGAACAGGCGGACCGGCTACAGCCCCGAGTCCGCGGCGAAATCGGCCGTCAGCAGTTCCAGATCGTAGCCCTTGGGGATGGCGGCATCCAGCGAGCCGTCGTCCTTTTCCGGCTTATAGGCGATTTCCACCCCCTGGAAGGCGAAGCTCACCGATTCGCTCGGGTTCTCGTTGCTGCCGGACAGTTGCACGGAAGTGATCAGGGCGTCTTTCAGCCAGATGCGGAAGTAGTCCTGCTGCTTGTCGCCTACCGGCTTGTCGTACACCAGGTAGACCTTCTTCAGGATGTTGCCGGTCGCGCAGTGATCGCACAGCAGGGGCGTGGTCTTGTCCAGAACCTTCATGATCGTCAGGTTCGAGAAATCCGCCCGTCCGGCCTTGGCTTCCTTGCCGGATGCGCCCGCGCCGTACACCGCGGTCTGGCTGACGCCCCAACTGAAGGACAGGACATCTATGTGGTTTGCTTTGCTCGTGCTGGGGCCTTCTACCCCATCGACGTACAGATACGCATTAACAGCCATCGGCTTTTCTCCTTCTTTGATTTCGAGCTACTTAAAACAGGTAAAGGGTTGCGCCATCCGGGCCGGCTGCCGCTTATTTGGCGGGCGCCGGCAGCTCCGCTACGAGCCGCAGGGAAACCGTCAGCTCGTCCAGTTGGAAGTGCGGCCGCAGGAACGCCACCGCGCGGTAGACGCCCGGCTTGCCCGGCACTTCCGATACATCCACGCGCGCCTCGCGCAAGGGGCAGCGCGCTTTCATCGCCGGCGAAGCCGTATCGTCCGGAACCACGTACTTGGTAATCCAGCGGTTCAGGAACAGTTCCGCTTCGGTGCGCGACATGAAGCTGCCGATCTTGTCGCGCATCATGGCCTTCAGATAATGGGCGAACCGGGAGACGGCCATCAGGTACGGCAACTGGGCCGAAAGCCGGGCATTGGCGTTGGCCGAGTCGGTGTCGTAGGTCTTGGGCTTCTGGCAGGTCTGCACGCTGAAAAACGCGGCATAATCGGTGCCCTTGCAGTGCACCAGCGGCACAAACCCGAGGTCCGCCAGCTCTTTTTCGCGCCGGTCGGTGATGGGCACCTCGGTGGGGCACTTCATGGCCACGTCGCCCTCGTCGGTGTAGAAGTTGTGCACCGGCAGGCCGGTCACCAGGCCGCCGCCCTCCACGCCGCGCATGGCCACGCACATGCCGTACTGCGAAAACGAATTGGTCATCCGGGAAGCCAGGGAGTAGGCGGCGTTCATCCACAGGTATTTGGAGTGATCGCTGCCGTCCACGTGTTCCTCATAATTGAATGCCTCCACGGGCTTGGTGTCCTTACCGTAGGGCAGGCGTCCCAGGGTCCGGGGCAGGCACAGCGCCACGTAGCGGGAGTCTTCCGTCTGCCGGAAGCTTTTCCACTTGGCGTACTCCGTGGTGTCGAAAATCTTGGCCAGATCGCGGGGGGCGTCCAGGGTGGTCCAGCTTTGCAGGTTGAACAGGTCCGGCGCCGCCGCGGCCAGGAACGGCGCGTGCGCCGAGGCGGCCACGTTGGAGATCTTCTCCAGCAGCTCGATGTCCTCGGGATGCTTGCCGAACTCGTAGTCCCCCACCAGCGCGCCGAAGGGCGCGCCGCCGAACACGCCGTACTCCTCTTCGTAGACTTTCTTGAACATCGCGCTTTGGTCGAATTCCGGGGCCCGCTGCAGATCCTTCAACAGTTCCTTCTTGCCCGCGTTGAGGATGCGGATCTTCAACATGGTGCCGGTTTCGCTCTGGTCCATCAGGTACTTCACGCCGCGCCAGGTGCCCTCCAGCTTCTGAAACGAGGGGTGATGCATGATCTCGTTCAGCTGGAGGGAGACGAGGTGATCGATCTGCGCGATGCGCGCGTTGATCATCATCTCGGCGTCCCGGGCGATGGTCATGGAGCCTTCCAGGACCTGCGCCACGAATTCCTTGATCAGGTTCTTGCCGCGTTCCCGCGCCGCGGGTTCGGCGCCGAAACGTCCTTCTTCGACAATCTGGTCCAGGAGGCCTTTCTCCTGTACCTGTTCGCCGGCGGCTAACGGTGCCTGTGCGCTCTGCGAATCAGCCATTGGAACCCTCTCCCTTTCCCATCTCGCCCTTCAGTTTTTCCAGTTTGTCGGTGTTGCCGACCGCCTCCAGCAGCAACTCCTCCAGCTTGTCGTTGCCCTGCAGGCTGCCGCGCAGGTCCGAGAGACGCGTGCGCAGGTCCAGCAGTTCCTTGAGCGGTTTCACCTGCTTCGCCACGTTCTCCGGTTCGAAATCGTCCATGCTCTTGAAGCGCAGATCCACCTTCAGGTTCGGGGCGTCTGGTTCTTCGCTGAGCTTGTTCTCCACGGAGAAGGACAAATGCGGTTTCATTCCTTCTAGTACCGCATCGAAATTGTCGGGGTTCACCTCGACGAATTTCCGGTCTTTCAGCTTGGGAAGCGGCTCTTCAGGCTGGCCGGTAAAATCTCCGAGGACCCCGACCACGAACGGGAGTTCCTTGAGTTCGATAGCGCCGCCCACCTCCACGTCATAGGTAATGTGTACGCGGGGCGAACGCACGCGGTCCAGTTTGTGCTGTGTGCTTTCTCTTGCCATGGACTCTCCTGGTGGCCGGAATCACAACCCGGCAACGCTACTATATTTCCGCCAAGTAGCCGCGTCAAGGGTGCCACCCCCCGGGGAAGTACTGCCCGGGGCGCGCGGCGGTCCCCCATTTGGCATACCAAATCAATAATGCACCGCGCCCCTCCGGCGTTTCGCCTTCGGGCGGATTTTCTGCTACTTTGGACAGCGATGCGCCGACTGGAGCCCGTCGTCTGGACCAAGGGCACGTTTCTCCATCCGCAACATCTGCAAACCCAGGACCGCTTCCTGGAAAGCTCGTTGCAGTTCCAGTTGGAAGCGCTCGAGTTCCGTCCCTGGGGCTTCCGGCGGCTGCGGGTGGATCAGGAGGCCTTGGCGGGCGGCGTGTTTGCCCTGGCGGAAGCCTCCGGCATTCTGCCCGACGAGCTGTTGTTCGAGATCCCCCAGTCCGACGCCGCGCCGCCTGCCAAACCCCTGGCCGAGTATTTCGAGGAAACCGATAGCGTAGACGTCTACCTGACTATTCCCCAGTACCGCGAGCGGGGCTTCAACGTCTCCGGCGTGGTGCACGACGCCGGGACCCGTTACCGCGCCGAGGTGGAAATGCTGCGCGACGAAAATACCGGCCAGGGCGATAAACCCGTACTGGTGGCCCACAAAAACTTCCGCCTGCTGGCGGGAACCGAGAACCGCGAGGGCAGCACTGCCCTGCGCGTAGCCCGGGTCCGCAAAACCCCCGCCGGGCTCTTCCAACTGGACCCCCGCTTCGTGCCGCCGCTGCTGGATTTCGAGGCCAGTGACTACCTGGTTTCCATCGCCCGCCGCCTGGTGGAAATCCTCTCCGCCAAAAGCAGCGAGCTGGCCGCCTCGCGCCGCCAGAAAAACCAGAGCCTGGCCGATTTCACCACCTCCGATGTCGCGCGCTTCTGGCTGCTGTACACGGTGAACACCGCCCTGCCCGTGTTCCGCCACCTGTTCGAGACCCGGAAAGGCCACCCGGAAGCTCTGTTTCACGCCATGCTGTCGCTGGCCGGCGCCCTGACCACCTTTTCCCTGAAGGTTCACCCCCGCGACCTGCCTGCCTACGACCACGACGAACTGGGCGCCTGCTTCACCGACCTGGACGAGAAGCTGCGCTTTCTGCTCGATACCGTGGTGCCCAGCAACTACGTGTCGCTGCCGCTCAAGCTGGTACAGCCTTCCATCTACGCCACCTCTATCGACGATGAAAAATACCTCACCCGCACCCGCATGTACCTGGCCTTTACCGCCGACGTCAGCCAGGCCGACCTGATCGCCCGCACCCCGCAACTGGTCAAGCTCTGCTCGGCCGACCTGATCGACCATCTGGTGCAGCGGGCCCTGCCCGGCATCCCCCTGGCGCACGTGATCACGCCCCCCAGCACCATTCCGGTGAAGCTGAACTACCAGTACTTCGGCCTGAACCAGAGCGGCGGAGCCTGGGAAGCGGTGCTGCGTGCCCGCAACCTGGCGGCCTACGTCCCCGGAGACTTCCCCAACCCCCAACTGGAGCTGATTATCGTCCTGCCCGAGGCAGGGTGAGCCCGCCCCAACAATGTTATATTAAAATATAATTTTAAGAGAACTCTATGCACACAACCAGCCTGCGTAAGGTCGGTGGCTCGATCATGCTGGCCGTGCCGCCGGCGCTGCTCGAGATCCTGCATCTGCGGCCGGGAGCGAAGGTGGGTCTGGCGGTGCAACGCGGCCGGCTAGTGGTGGAGCCGCAACCACGGCCGCGGTATACGCTCGACGAACTACTGGCGCAATGCCATCCGCAGGCCCCCCGCAGCGAGGAAGAAAGCGAATGGCTGGAGGGTAAGCCGGTGGGTGGCGAGCTGATCTGATGAAGCGCGGCGATATCTGGCTGGTCGGGCTTGATCCTGTGCAGGGACACGAGCAGAAGGGCTGGCGTCCGGTCCTGATCGTTTCGCCGGAGGCCTTTAACCGAGTAACGAAAGTGCCCGTGGTGGTCCCGATCACGAGCGGAGGGGACTTCGCGCGGACGGCCGGCTTTGCCGTGACGCTGGAAGGAGCCGGAACGAAAACCACAGGCATTGTCCGCTGTGACCAGCCTCGCGCGCTCGATCTCGGCGCCCGCGGCGGCAAGAAACTGGAAAACGTTCCCGATGCGCTTGTAGAAGAAGTACTGGCGAAGCTGGCGACGATTTTTGAATAATCCGGTCTGCCCTATACTGAAAGAGCCGTGATGGTGCGCGACATCTCCCAGGCCAAGGCGGAGCTCTCCGCCCTCATCGAGGAAGTGCAAAAAGGCCATGAGGTGATTCTCGCCAAGGCAGGCAAACCCGTGGCCAAGCTGGTTCCCTATCGCGGCCGGCCGGCCCGAGGACGCCCGGCTCCATGGCCGGAGAGATCTGGATTGCTCCGGATTTTGATACTCTCCCGGAAGACATGGCCGAAGCGTTCGGCATGCAGGAGCCCAAGGGTTGAGGCTGCTCCTCGACACGCACCGGCTGCTCTGGTGGCTGGATAACAGCCCCTCCCTTTCCGAAACAGCACGTGCTCTCATCCGCGATCCGGAAAACGTCGTCTTCGTGAGTGCCGTCAGCCTCTGGGAAATCTGGCTGAAGGAAAGCTTGGGAAAGCTGCGTTTGCCCGCCGGCTTTGAAGAGAGACTGATGGTGGAATCCTTCGAAAGCTTGCCCTTGACCGCATCCCAGACTCGTCAGGTCGCATCGCTGCCGTGGCACCATCGCGACCCCTTTGACCGGATGCTCGTAGCTCAGGCCATGACAGAGAATTTGGTGCTGCTCACGGCGGATGACCGGCGTCACCGCCTACGGCGACTTCGTCCGTCTGGCTCGATAAGCCCGCACCACTGGAACAGCAGAAATGAAACTTGGGCGCGACCTGGCAAAAATGGGGAACCTCGCAAGGTTCCCCACAGGTTGTTTACTGCTGGCAATTGACGTTCTCGAAGTGCCGAATCAGATCCCGCAGAATCGCACGCAGTTGATTCATGTCGGTCTGGGTCTCGATTGGTAATCGCTCAGCGATAACCGGTTGCTTGCCCGGACAATGCAGTTTGGCCGACCAAAACGCTGGGAATCGGTCATTTTCTGCGATTGTCACGAACGAGTCGCAACGAAGCTCCTGAAGCACCGCGGATACCCTGGCGCGCTCAGAGGGCTGCGTCAATTTGACCATAGTGCTCTCCCTCCTTCTTTCTCCCGGCTCATCTGGAGTGGACCGTGGAGAGCAGGGCATCAACACGGCTCAACTCCACTCATAAAGCACCAATCCCTGTAGATGGAAGCAGAATCTGGTACAAAGTGTCGAAGATCTCAAACGGAAGCGCTTAACGCGTCTGGTGTGCGGGAGCCCGAGGCGTCAAGCTGCGGATTGCCCGAAGGCGGCCTTTCCCGTATCTTGAGGGTATGGAAGTGCACTTCACCCCCGAGACGGAAAAGAAACTCAGGGACCTCGCTGCGCAAAGCGGCTGCGGAACCGCTGATGAGCTTGTCCGGAATGTCGTAGAGGGCTATTTCGATGAGCTTGCGCAGACCCGCGAAATGCTCAACAGCCGCTATGACGACCTGAAAAGCGGCAGGGTGAAGCCAATCGACGGGGAGGATTTCTTTGAAAACCTGCGCCGCCGCGAGGACGAATTGCTCAAGAACCATTCGCCTCAATGACCGCAGAACAGGGTTTTGCCCTTCATCCTCTTGCCGCGCAGGACATCACCAACATTTGGGAACACATTGCGGCGGATAATCCGCTTGCGGCGCGACGTGTCCGGGAGGAGATGTACAGGGCCATTCGCGCCTTGGTTTCGTTTCCCGGCCAGGGCCATCGACGCCCGGACCTTACCTCAAGGCCTCTCCGCTTCATTTTGGTGCGTGAATATCTGGTTGCCTACGCATCGGATGAAAAGCCGTTGTGGGTTGTTGCCGTCCTGCACGGCCGTCGCAGCCCTCGAGTATTAGCGGCAATCCTCAGAGGCAGAAGTTAGGAGACTGCGTTTGCCCGCCGTCTGCGGAGAACCTCACTTCTTGAACAGCAGAATCAACAGCAGGGCCAGCAGGAGCACGATCACCAGGATCAGCACCAGGGGCAGGTAGGAGGTCTGCGGCTTGGCGGCCGGCGCGGGTGGCGCGGCGGGTTTGGGCGCCGGAGGCGTCGCCAGGGGCGGCGGCGCGGGGGCCTGGAACATGCGCGTGAACTCGCTCGGGCCGGAGGCTTGCGCCGGGGGCGCGTTGCCAATGGAGAAAGCGCGGGTGGCGCCTCCGCCGCCGGGCAGGGGCGTTTGCGCGGGCGGCGGGAAGGTTTCCGCCGGGGCCGCGTCGCGGCCAAACATGCGCGTGAATTCGCCTGGCATCCCCGGCCCCGGAGGGGGCGCCGGCGGCCGCGCTGGAGGCGGCGCCGCAGGCTGCGGAAATCCGCTGCCGGCCTGCATCATGCGGGTGAATTCGCTGGGAGGCTGCGCGGCGGGCGGAGGCGGCGGCTGTTGATAGGACGGAGCGGACGAAGGGGCCAGCGGCGATTGCATCATCCGGGTGAATTCACCCGGCCCGCTGGGCGGCGGGGGTGGCGGAGGTGCTTCCGGTTGCGGAGCGGCACCCGCCGGGGACTGAAATAACCGCGTGAACTCGCCCGGCGCCGTGGGGGGAGGAGACGGCACTACCGGGGGAGGACTCGCCGGCGCGGGCATCGGCGGGACCGGATTACTTTCCGGCGGCTTGGCCGCCTGGAACAGGCGGGTAAATTCGCCCGGTTCGGCCGCCGGAGGCGGGGGAGGGGCAGGCGCAGGCGGTTTAGCCGGGGGTGGCGGCGGGGATGACGAACGCATGGCCACGGTGGGCACCTCGTCCGGCGATAGCGGAGCCGGGGGCGGGGGTTCCACCGTCACCGGCGGAGATGGGGGAGCGGCGGGACTCTCCGGCGGCTTAGCCGCCTGGAACAGGCGGGTGAATTCGCCCGGCCCGGCGGCCGGAGGCGGCGCCGCGGGCTCAGGAATCACTCGCGGGGGCGGCGGAGTGCTCGGAGTCTCGGCTGGCTTGGCCGCCTGAAACAGGCGGGTGAATTCACCCGGCCCGGCGGCCGGAGGCGGAGCCGCAGGCTCAGGAATCCCTGGCAGGGGCGGCGGAGCACTGGGAGTCTCGGCCGGCTTGGCCGCCTGGAACAGGCGGGTAAACTCGCCCGGCTCGGCCGCCGGGGGCGGCTGGGCCGGGGTAGGCGGTGGGGGTTCCGGCACCTGGGCCGGCTTAGCCGGCGGCATCCTCCACGCCCCGCTCTTTGCCAGCCGCTCCGTCTTGATCTTCTCCGGCTCCGGTTCCGGCGGCAGGGGCGGAGCCGCGGGTTCCACCGGAGCGGGGGCCGCGGCGGCCGCCGCCAGCCAGCCGCGCAGCGTCACGCCCTCCGGCAGCGGGTCTGTGATGATGTACGGCATGCCGTCCTCGCGGCCCGCATCTACGATATGCTGCCGGCTGTGCGGCGGCAGCAAGGTGGCGGCGCGCAGCAACTCCTGGTTCTCCGGGGTCTCCCCGCCGGTCAGCAGATGGATCACCACCTGCCGCCCGGAGGAGATTTCGGTCGCCGACATGGCGACTTCGCCTTCCCGGGTATGGAGTTCCTGAACTTCGAATTTTTCCTGAAACCGCATGCCATGCGCGCCCGCCCAGGCGCGTTCAGGACCATAATGTCACCCCAGTCTAGTATCTTCAACAGGCGACGGGGCACGAATTCCCGCTTATGATACTGTATCGGGGCACTGTTGCCGGCAATGAGACTTCTTTCCAGAGTGGTTTGGTCCGAGGGCATGTACCTGGGCCCCCAGCATTTCCAGGCGCAGGGCCGGTATTTTGAGGACTCCGTCCGCTTTGCGGTTTCCTCGCTCTGGTACCAGCCTTACGGATTGTTGGGCTATGCGCTGGACGAAGAAGCCCTGCGCAACGGCACGCTCTCGCTAGTACACGCCCGGGGAATGTTCCCTGATGGGATGCCCTTTCTGATGCCCGAGAGCGACGCCCTCCCCGCGGCGCGGCCCATCGCGGAGCTGTTTCCTCCCACCCGGGACCGCCTCACCGCGCTGCTGGCCATTCCGCAGCACAACCCCAACGGGGTAAACTGCGCGCTCTCGCCGGAGGCCAACCATGCCCGCTTCCTCGCCGAGACGCGCACCTTCTGCGACGAGACCAGCGGCAGCGATGAGCGGCCCGTGCAGGTGGGGCGCAAAAACATCGCCTTGCTGCTGGACACCGAACCGGCCGAGGGACTGGTGACCCTGCCGCTGGCCCGCGTGATGCGGGACGGCTACGGGCACCTGGTCTTCGACCCGGAGTTTATCCCGCCCTGCCTGCAAATCAGCGCCAGCGAGCGGCTCATGCTGCTGCTGCGGCGGCTGATCGAGATCCTGGAGGCCAAAAGCACCTCGCTGGCGCGCACCTCCGGAGGGGGTGAGTTCTCGCAGCGGGATATCGCCAATTTCTGGCTGCTGCACGCGGTCAATTCCGCGCTCGCGCCCCTGCGCCACCTGTGGATCAGCAAGCGCAGCCATCCGGAGGAGCTGTTTGTGGAGCTTTCGCGGCTGGGCGGCGCGCTGTGCACCTTCGCGCTGGATTCCCACCCGCGCACCCTGCCGGTCTACGATCACGAACGGTTGAGCGAGTGCTTCGACGCACTCGACCGCCACATCCGCGCGCACCTGGAAACCATCGTTCCCACCAACTGTGTGTCCATCCCGCTGGAGAAGGTCGCTAACTACTTCTACGAAGGGGAGATTACGGACACACGCTGCCTGGGGCGGGCGCGCTGGGTGCTGGGCATTCACTCGGGCGCGGGCGAGGCCGAAGTCATCACCAAGGCGCCGCAACTGGTCAAGATCTGCTCGGCCAAGTTTGTGGGCGAATTGGTGAAACGGGCCATAGCCGGGCTGACGCTGACGCACCTGCCGGTACCCCCGGCTGCAATATCCGCCAAGCTCGAAACACAATACTTCGGCGTCACCCGCAGCGGTCCCTTCTGGGACCATATCGTACAGACCCGGCGCGTGGGGATTTACGTCCCCGGGGAGTTGCCGGATCCGGAGATCGAACTACTCGTGGTACTGGAAGCGTAAAAGCGTGCTCTTATGACACCTACCCCTGCCGCCGAGGCCGGCGCCGTCCGCCGCGCCGATAACCTGGCCCTGATTTTCCAGGAATTGCTCACCGCTATCGTGCGCCTGCGCGCCAACCGGCAGGCGGTGAACGACGCGGAATCCTTCCGCCACCACATCCGCGAGGCGGTGAAGACCGCGGCGCAGGAGGCCCGCAACCGGGCGGGATACTCGACCGACGACATCCGCATGGCCACGCTGGCGGTAATCGGCTTCCTGGACGAAACCATTCTCAACCTCCAACACCCGCTGTTCGCCAACTGGCCGCGCAAACCGCTGCAGGAGGAACTGTTCGGCACGCACATGGCCGGCGAGGTCTTTTTCCAGAACCTGCAAGAGCTGCTGGGGCGCAACAACTCCGAGGACCTGGCGGACGTGCTGGAGGTGTATTATCTGTGCCTGCTGCTGGGCTATCGCGGGCGCTACAGCCTGGGCGACCGCGGCGAGCTGCAGTCCATCATCCAGGCCACGGCAGAGAAGATCCGCCGTATTCGCGGCGCGTTTGCGGGGCTCTCCCCGAGTTGGGCGCCGCCCGCCGAGCAGGTGGCGGCGGCCCGGGATCCCTGGGGGCGCCGCTTCCTGATCGGCGCTATCGCCTGCTTCGCGCTGATGGTGCTGTTGTTCGTGATTTACAAAGTGACGCTTGGCTCCGCGGCTTCGGGCCTGGCGGCCATCGCGTCCTAGGGAATCATTTATGCGCAAGGTCATCCTGAGCACGGTAGTCGCCCTTGTTCTGTACTGGACCATGGCCTGGGCCACGGTGATGCTGCTGGGCATCACCGGGATGAACCGGTGGATCCTGGGGATCATTTTGATGCTGCTGGGCCTGGTGGCGGCGGCCGTGATTGTGTGGTTCCTCCACAGGCAGCAAAAACAGCAGCAGGCGAGCGCCGAGGCGGCCGCGCCGCCGCCCGCCGGGGGCGAGGAAATCGACGTGCTGCTGCGCGAGGCCGAGCGCAAGCTCTCCTCCGCGCAGCTTCAGAAGAGCGCCCGCGTGGGAAACCTGCCGGCGGTTCTGCTGATCGGCGAGGCGGCGAGCGCCAAGACCAGCACGGTGATGCACTCCGGCCTGGAGCCCGAACTGCTGGCCGGCCAGGTCTACCAGGACAGCAACGTAGCGCCTACGCGCGCGGCCAACCTGTGGTTTTCGCGGCGCACGGTGTTTGTGGAGGCTGGGGGGAAACTGCTGGAGGACGCTTCCGCCTGGGGCCACCTGGTGCGCCGCCTGCGGCCGGGCAAGCTAGGCGCGGTGGTGGGCGCGGGCGGCCAGGCGCCGCGCGCCGCCGTGATTTGCGTGGAATCCGAGCGCATCGCCGGGGGCGGGGAAGCCGTGGCCACCGTGGCCCGGGGCCTGCGCGCCCGGCTGGGGGAGGTGGCGCAAGCCTTCGGCATCCAGTTGCCGGTCTACGTGCTGTTCACCAAGGCGGACCGCCTGCCCTTTTTCGCCGATTTCGTGCGTAACCTGAACAACGAGGAAGCCACGCAGGTGCTGGGCGTGACGCTGCCGCTCGCGCCGCGTTCCTCCTCGGGCATCTACGCCGAGGAGCAGACCGCCCGCACCAACCAGGTGTTCGACGAACTGTTCCACTCGCTGTGCAACGCCCGCCCGGAGCTGCTCTCGCGCGAGAACGACGCCGCCAGGCTGCCGGGCACCTATGAATTTCCGCGGGAGTTCCGCAAGCTGCGCGCCTCGTTGGTGCAGTTCCTGGTGGATTTGTGCCGGCCCAGCCAGTTGACGGTGGGGCCGTATTTGCGGGGCTTCTATTTTTCCGGAGTGCGGCCGGTGATCGTGCACGAGACCGCGCCCGCCGCGGAGCCGCGTCCGGCAGCGCAGCCGCGCCCGTCGGCGGCGGAAGCCACCAGCATGTTCCGCACGCCTGTAGGCGGCCCGGCGGCGGCGCCGGCCGCTCCACAGCGCATCGTGGGCACGCGCAAGGTGCCGCAGTGGGTCTTCCTGGGCCACTTTTTCAACGACGTGCTGCTGGCCGACCGGGTGGCCATGGGGGCCAGCGGCGCGAGCGCCCGAACGAACACGCTGCGGCGCGTGCTGCTGGGTGTTGCCGCGGGGCTGTGCCTGCTGTTCAGCGTGTGCTTCACGGTCTCCTACTTCCGCAACCGCGCGCTGGAGAGCCGCATCGAAGACGCCGTGCGCGGCACGGCCACGCCGCCGCCCGCCGCCGCGGTGGCTTCGGTGGATTCTCTGCGCCGCCTGGAAACCCTGCGGCAGTCGCTCGATACTCTGACGGTCTACCACCGCGACGGCGCCCCGCTGAGCTATCGCTGGGGGCTGTACGCGGGCGACGGCCTGTATCCGGACGTCCGCCGCCTGTATTTCACGCGCTTCCGGCAGTTGCTGTTCGGCCAGACCCAGGCCAGCCTGCTGGAGTATCTGCGCAACCTGCCGGCCACTCCGGGACCGGGCTACGGTCCCACCTACGACACGCTGAAAGCCTACCTGATCACCACCTCGCACAACGAAAAAAGCTCGCGCGAGTTCCTCTCGCCGGTGTTGCTGAACACCTGGAGCGCCAACCGGAATGTGGACCCCGAACGGATGCAACTGGCGCAGAAGCAGTTTGACTTTTACAGCGAAGAGCTGAAAACGGCCAACCCGTTCTCGAAGGAAAACGACGGAGCGGCCATCGAGAAGGCGCGTCGGTACCTGGCGCAGTTCGCCGGCTTTGAGCGGGTGTATCAGGCCATGCTGGTGGACGCCTCCAAGGGCAACCCGCCCATCAACTTCAACCGCAAATTTCCCGGCTCGGCCGAGGTGGTGGTGGACGCCTACGAGGTGAAGGGCCCGTTCACCAAGGGCGGCTGGGATTTCATGAAGAACGCGATCAAAAACCCGGACCGCTACTTCAGCGGGGAACAATGGGTGCTGGGAGAGCAGGGCGCGGCCAGCATCGACCGCAGCAAGCTGGCGCAGCAGTTGCAGGAGCGCTACTACTCCGACTTCATCAACCAGTGGCGCGCGTATCTGAAGAGCGCCGGCGTGGTGCGGTACGCCAACCTGAAGGATGCCGCGCAGAAGCTCAACCTGCTGAGCGGCAACCAGTCGCCGCTGCTGGCGTTGTTCTGGCTGGCTTCGCAGAACACGGCGGTGGACGATCCGCAGGTGGCCAACGCGTTTCAGCCAGTCCAGGCGGTGGTGCCGTCTTCCAGCGTGGACCGCTATATCGCGCCGCCCAACCAGAACTACATGAACGCGCTGGTGAAGCTGCAAACCTCGCTGGAGGCGGTAGCCGCTACGCCCGAAGTGAAAGAGGATGACGGCGCGGCTACCCTGAGCGACGCGACTGCCGCGCGCGTGACCACGCGGCAACTGGCGCAGACCTTCCGGCTGGATCCGCAGGGGCACGTCGAGAGCATGGTGCAGAAGCTGCTGGAGGACCCCATCACCAACGCCGAAGCGCTGCTGCGCACGCTGGGTCCGGCGGAGCTGAACGCCAAGGGCAAGGGGCTGTGCGGGCAGTTCCGGGCGGCCATGGCCAAGTACCCGTTCAATCCCAACGCCAGCGTCGACGCCACCGTGGACGACGTGAACGCGGTCTTCCGCAAGCCGGACGGGGCGCTGTGGAAGTTCTATCAGGAAAGTTTGCAGAAGCTGCTGCCCAAGCAGGGCAGCCAGTACGTAGCCGCCACCAGCGGCGGGGTGACGCTCACGCCCGCGTTCGTCAATTTCTTCAACCAGGCGGCGGCCTTTTCCGAGGCGCTCTACGCCGGGGGCGGGCAGGACCCGCACCTGACCTATACGCTGAAGCCACTGCCCGCCGAGGGCATCCAGAGCCTGGGCTTGCAGATCGATGGGCAATCGGTGGCATACACCGGCGGCAACGGCGCGCCCAAGCAGTTCGTCTGGCAGGGATCGGGAGCGCACGGGACGCGGGCGACGGTCAAGTTCGGCGCCGGTCCGGACCTGGCCTGGTCCACCAGCGAAGGGCTTTGGTCGGTGTTTCGCTTCATCGGCAAGGCCGATCACCGGGAGCCTTCGCCAGGTGGGGAACTGCTGGAGTGGACCATCCGCATCGGCAAGGAGGCCGTGATGTTGCCGAGCAACAAACCGCTGACGGTGCGCTTCGAGCTGAATATGGCCGGCTCGCCGGCGGTGTTTCAGAAAGGCTTCTTTTCGCGCCTGGCGTGCGTGGCCGAGGTGGCGAAGCAGTAGCCTTTCGAAAGGAGCAGCTCCATGTCCAAGCTTTCGCGCTCTTCGGTCTTCCTGGACGTCGAGCCCGGGGCCGAACGGGCTCCGGTTGAGCCCGATTCCGAGACCCCTTTCCGCATCCTGCTGATCGGCGATTTCAGCGGGCGCGCCAACCGCCGGGCGGCTCCGGCGGAGCGCCTGCGGCCGGTGCTGGTGGACCGCGACAATTTCGATGACGTGCTGGCCAGGATGGGCGCGGCACTGCGCCTGGGCGGCGAGAAGCAGGGAATCACGCTGCCCTTCCGGGAACTGGAGGATTTCCATCCGGACCGGATTTACGAGCAGCCGCTGTTTGCCGCGCTGCGGGAGAAGCGCCGCGGCGTGGCGGAGGGGCTGCCCCCGGCGGCGCCCCCCGCGGAGGCGCGGCCCGCGGCGCCGCCCGAGCCCTCGCGCCTCGCCTCGGGCAGCCTGCTCGAGGATATGCTGGAGGCCACCGAATCCGGGCCCGCCAAACCCGCGCGCCGGCCGGACGAGCTGCGGGCCTTCATCGAGCGGGCGGTGGCGCCGCACCTGACGCCCAAGGAAGATCCGCGGGTGCCGAAGCTACAGGCCGCGGTGGACGAAGAGACCGGCAAAGTGATGCGCGCCATTCTGCATCATCCGGACTTTCAGGCGCTGGAGGCCGCCTGGCGGGGCGTATTCCTGCTGATCCAGGGCCTGGAAACCGGCACCCAACTGAAACTGTATCTGCTGGATCTTTCCAAAGCCGAACTGGCCGCGAGCACCGGCAAGCTGCACCGCCTGTTAGTGGAAGACACGTCTATTCCCGGCGCCGAGCCCTGGGCCGTGGTGGCGGGCAATTTCGCGTTTTCGCGCAGAGAAGCGGATGTGGCACTGCTGGGCGGCCTGGCCCGCATCATGCAGGCGGCCGGAGCGCCCTTCCTGGCGGAGTGCGATCCCGCGGGCGACGCGGATTCGCAGGAGGCCGCGCGGATGTGGAGCGCGCTGCGCCACTCCCCGGAGGCCGCCTGGATCGGCCTGGCGCTGCCGCGCTTCCTGCTCCGCCTGCCCTACGGCAAGAACACCGACCGGCTGGAAAGCTTCGCCTTCGAGGAGATGCCCGGCAAGCCCGAACACGGCCGCTACCTGTGGGGGAACCCCGCGTTCGCCTGCGTCTACCTGTTGGGCCAGGCCTTCAGCAGCCGCGGCTGGGAGATGCGGCCGGGCCTGTTCCAGGAGCTCCGCGGGCTGCCCCTGCACGCCTACGAGGCCGACGGAGAGCAGCGTCTACAGCCCTGCGCCGAGACGTGGATGACGGAGAAAGACGCCGACTGGATTATGGAGCAAGGCTTCATGCCGCTGGCCTCGATCAAAAACCAGGACGCCGTGCGCCTGGTGCGCTTTCAATCCATCGCCGACCCGCCGCGGGCTTTGGCGGGACGCTGGGGCGGGTGATTGTTTCTGAAAGTCAGATAATCTGAAAGTATGGCCAGCAAGATGGCAGAACGGAACACATCGGGCGCGTCGGCCAGCGGCGCCAGGTCGTCATTCCACGCGAAATTTTCGAAAAACTCCGTATGCGCGAGGGCGATTTCGTGGCCTTTACGCCAAAACGGGACGGCGTGCTCGTAAAACTCAAGCGCGTCCTGGACCCCGACGACGTCCTCACCCCCGAAGAGAGTGCCCTGGTTTTGAAGGCGCGCCGGGAGATGCGCGAAGGAAAGTACGTCTCCTTCACCCAACTGGAGCATGACCTGGCGCATAAACATCCACCGCGACGCCGCAAGACAGCTTGAAGCGATACCGCCAGACCGGCGGCACCGCATCCTGAAGGACATCCGGGAGCTTACCGAAGATCCTTTTCGCGGTCTTGTAAAGCCCCTCAAGGGCAAGCGGCACAAGGGTCTCTACCGAACCACCATCGAAGTGAAGTTCCGGCTGGCGGATGCCGCCCCGCCGGACCGGGTTTGACCTGCTTGCCGCAGCGGCCTATTGGATGTCGACTCTTCCTTGCGATGGCCGTTGCCAGCGCCGGGCACCGTGGCGGATGTGAAGTATGTCCACCTGCTTGCGCCTCTCCAGGACGCGGTATATCACGCGATAGACATATGGTCTGTGTCCGTAGAGCAGATGCCGGAGATTTGGATTCTCAGGTGTGACCGGGCACCGGCCCGGATGCTCTTCGAGGCTGAGGATGGCCTTTTTGAGCCCCCGGTACCATTTCAGGGCGGCGCCGGAGTGCCCGGCGTTGATTTCAGCGAAGAGCCACCCCAGGTCACGCTCCGCGCGGGCGGTGACGTTAACGAGGTATGCCATGCCGGGATTCGAATTCGTCGAAAAACTCCCTGGCCGGCCGCACCTTGCCCTCCCTCACATCCCCCAGGGCCTGACGGATGCCTTCCTCCGCTCTTGCCTGTGCGGCAATATCGAGGAGGCGCTGATAGGCTTCGGCATCCTGCACGATAGCCGCAGCCTTTCCTTTCACCGTGAGCACCACGGGGCGTTTGCTCTTCCTGAGCTGTTTCAGGAACTCGCCCGAGCGGCGCCGGAACGTCGTCAGCGACTGGATATCCTTTGTGATGTCAAGCATAGGCCTGCTTCCATTTGAGCACCTTTTTAGGTGCTACCGGAATACTCCCGGTGCCCCCATCGCGGCGCGCAGCCTTTCGAGGAGCGGGGCGGCGCGTTCGGCGGAGCGTTCCAGGGTTTCGAGCGCGCGGCGGTAGTGGGGGACGCGCAGGCATTCGCGGACCGGTTCCCGGGGCGAGGCTGCCAGCGCGCGCAGGGCTTCCGGCAGGCGGGGGAGCGGGCATACCCCGGCCGGTTCCGCCAGCAGCCGGCCGAGGAAGGCCGGCACATCTTCTCCGGCCGCGCCGGCTTGGGAGAGCCAGGCGGCGGCCACCTCTCCCAGCGACTCCGCCAGCGGGCCGGAGAGCGCGGGACGGGAGCGCAGGGTCAACAGGCCGTCCAGAACCAGGCGCAGCTCCCGGGTAGCCGCTTCGAGATGCATCCGGTTGCCGCTGTAAAAGAAACCGAAGCGCTCCAGGAACGCGCAGACCGCGAGGTTTTCGCCCCAGACCAGAACCAGACGGCCGGCCAGCCGCATGGAGAAGGGCAGTTCGTACCGGGAGAGTGCGGCCAGCCAGGGAACTTTGCGGGCGGCAGCAGCCACCTCGGGCGGATACTCGCTCGCGAGGAAACCGTCCAGATCCTGCTCGTAGAGGATGCTGCCGGCGGCGAACCGCACGGCATCGGTGTGAGCGGATAACAAGAGGCGGTCGCCGTGCCAGCGCATGCCGGGCTCGAGGCCGCGGCCGGGAGAACCGGAAAGGGCGGCCAAAATCTCCAAGGCCCTCTGGATGGCGGGCGCTCCGATGGCTAAGACGTTTCGCGGCACGCGTTTTCTGATTGTAATGCGGCGGGCACACTTCGGCCCGAAGTGGAGGAGGCGGTTGGAAAGTCCGAAGTTGATTTCCGCGGGATCCGGCCCGGTGCGGCGAATTTGGCCTGCCGGGTCCGGATTGTGAAGAACTTTTGTTTTTCGCTTTGCCAGCGCGAAGGAATCGATCCCTTCCTTACTCTTCCGTGGTCCAGTGAAGGATTTCCAGAAGAGGCAGCACACCTGGGTACATCCGCCGGGTGGGGCCCCGACCTTGGACGGATGCGTGCTTGCTCCGGTGAACGAGCAACTCTTCTACCCGGTCCCAGGATAGCCGCAGAGCACGCGGCGGGCGCTTCCCGAGAAGCCGGATATTTCCCCTAAGCGGCTGAAAAAGCGGGCAGGAAAGTTTTTTTGAAAACGCCGTGAATGCCGTTATGCTAACCTCGCGAACGATGGCTCTACAACTTCCCGCGCGGATCGGGAAATACGAACTGCAGGAGTTCTTGGGCGGCGGCATGTCGCACGTCTACCGGGCGCAGGACACGGTGATCGGGCGCACGGTGGCAGTGAAGATTCTGACCGAGGAAGGCTGCGCCGACGCGGAGGCCAAGGCGCGCTTCCTGCAAGAAGCACGCCTGGCCGGCAACCTGCAACACGACAACGTCCTCCACATTTACGATTTCGGCGAGGACGACCAGAAGCGTCCCTACATGGTGATGGAGTTTCTGCGGGGGGAGGACCTGCGTCACGCCATCCGCGACAACCGCGTGGGGGATTTGCGCAACCGGCTGCAAATCGCTCTGCAAATCGCGCGCGCCATCGGATTTATCCATTCGCAGAACATCATTCACCGGGACATCAAGCCGGAGAACATCCATATCACTCCCGCCGGGGCGGTGAAGCTGATGGATTTCGGGATTGCCAAAACCGCGGGGCTGTCGATGACGCGGACCGGCTACGTGATGGGCACGCCGTATTACATGGCGCCGGAGCAGGTGCTGGGCAAAAACATCGGCGCGCCGGTGGACATTTACGCGTTCGGGGTGCTGTTTTTCGAGCTGCTGGTGGGCGCCCGGCCGTTCAGCGGGGACACCGTGGAGCGCATCTTTTACAGCATCCTGCACGAGCCGCTGGACCTAGAGCCGCTGGCGCGGGCCGACGTGCCGGCGGGGGTACGGGACCTGATCGCGCGCTCGACGGCCAAGAATCCGGCCGCCCGGCCGGCCAGCTTCGCGGAGGTGGCCGCGGAAATCGAAGCCATCCTGGCGCAGATGGAGGCTCCCGACACGGCATCCACGCCGGCCGCGGGCACAGCCGCCGCAGCCGAGCCCCAGCCGGCAGTCAAGCCGAAGCCGTGGGTGGCCATCGGCGCCGCGGTGGCGGTGGTGCTGGCCATCGCGGTGGGCGTGCTGGTCTACCTCCAGCGCAGCCGGGCTCCGGAAACGGCGAAGAAGGCGGCAACCGAGAGCGCCCAGCCTGCGCCCGTGCTCAGCCCCACGCTTTCGACCCCCACCGCGGAGATGGTCCTGGTTCCGGCGGGGCCGTTCCTGTCCGGAAAGGATCTGCAACCGGTGACCCTGCCGGCGTATTACATCGACCAGACGGAGGTCACCAACGCGGCCTATCAGAGCTTCTGCCAGGCCACGGGACACGCCTTGCCGAAGGGCTTCACGGCCGGCCGGGCGGATTACCCGGTGGTGAACGTCACCATCGAGGACGCCCGGCAGTTCGCGCAGTGGGCGGGCAAGCGTCTGCCGACCGGCCAAGAATGGGAGAAGGCCGCGCGCGGCACCCAGGGGTGGCCGTACCCGTGGGGCAAGGAGAAGGACCCAACCCGGGCTAACGTGGCCGATAACCCGCAGTTGCCAAAGCACGAATTGATGCCGGCGCGGGCCTTCGAGAACGGCGCCAGCCCGTTTCACGCGCAGCAGATGGTGGGCAACGCCTGGGAATTTGTGGACGAACCCGCCGCCCCCACGCCGGAAGCGGTGCGTTATTACGAGAAGCTGTTGGGACGCAGGCTGGGGCCGGAAGAGCGCTGGTACTGGATGCGCGGCGAATCCTACGGCGAGCCGCTGGGCGATGTGGTGGACGACGCCACGCGGGTGCCGGCCAGCTTCGCGGGCGACCGGGCCGGCTTCCGCTGCGTGAAGGCCGCACCGGCGCGGTAGTTAAAAAGTAAAGCGGGCTCCCAACTGCACGGTGCGGTTTCCGCCGGCGCTGGTGATCCTGCCGACTGCCGCGGTATTGGTGATATCGGTGGTTGCGCCGCCGGGAGCGTTGAAGGTGGGGTGGTTGAACACGCTGAAAGCGTCCACGCGCAACTCCAGGTTCAGGCGCTCCAGCATGGGAATGTTTTTCGCCAGGCCCATGTCCCAGGATTGCTGCCCGGGGCCCCACAGCAGGTTGTAGGAGGCGTTGCCATAGGTAAAGTTGGGCGGCATGGCAAAGGCCGCCGGGTTGAAATACCGGTAGATGGTGCGCTGGGCGGGATAGAGCGCAGCACCCGCCACCACGTTCGGGCGGCCGCCTACCGAACCCTGCACGGTGGTACTGAAGCTGGGGGAGAAGGGCGCGCCGGACATCCCCTGGATCACACCGGAGAGCTGCCATCCGCCCACAAACTTGTCGGCAATGCCGGAGAGGTTGTTCAGCAGCGGGCGGCCTTTGCCGAAGGGCAGATCGTAGACGTAGCTGGCCGCCAGGACGTGACGGCGGATGTTGTTCAGGTTGCCGCGCGAATCGTTGTAGTTGGTCGGGTTCTGGAAGGTTTCGGTGCCCAGCACACGCGTGAACTGATACTGGGCGGTGACCAGCAGGCCGCTGCTGTAGCGCTTCTCCACTCCGCCCTGCAACTGGTTGCTGCTGCTCTGGAAGATGGGCGAGTTGTTGAAACTGATATTGGCGAAGGGCTGGTACGGACGGTTGGGCTGCACCGGGCCGGGGGCGGGCAAAGGCTGATTGATGTTGGGCGAGCCCAACTGCTTCACGTTCCGCTGGCCGACATAACTTGCGCGCAGCGCCACGCCGCCCCGAAGCTGACGCTCGAGCGTGGCATTCCACTGGAGGTTGTAGGGCGTGGTGGTGTGGTTATATGCCTGCGCGTTCGGATTGGCCGGTACCGCGCCGTTGCCGGGGAAGGGGTTGCTCATGGTGAAGCCGGGAGTAGGCCCGGCCGGCTGTTCAAAGGTACCCACGGTCAGGAAGGGGAGATTGGTCTGGGCGCCTTGCGTGTAATTGAGGTTCAGGACGTTGTAATAGATGCCGAAGCCCGTACGCAAGACCGTTTGCGGCGTGATCATGTAGGCGAGCCCTACGCGGGGCGCGAAGTTATGCGGACTCTGGCCCAGGTAGTCCATCAGGCTGGTGGGGAGGCCCAGGCTTTTCGAGAGCACCACGGGATAGGCGTTCACGGCGGCCATCTGAGTGTCTTTGGGGAAATTCTCGGCGAACACCGCGATCTTGCTCATGCCGGGAATGAAGAGCGAGGCGTCGCCATGGATTTCCGGCCGGATCATCTGGAGTTCGTAGCGCAGCCCCAGGTTGACGGTCAGGCGGGGGCTGACTTTCCAGGCGTCCTGGAAATACAGCGCGTACCGGCTGGCCACGTACTTGCCGATCAGGGCGGCCGGCAGGGGGAGTTGCGTCGTTAAGGGATATCCCAGGTCGAAATCCGCGTAGGCATTGCCGGTGTATCGCCCGGTGAAATTGTAGGCGCCGCGCTGGGGGCTTTCCGCGGCGATGTTGTAATGCGTGGTGAACTCGTAATTCAGGCCCATCTTCAACGAGTGCGAGCCGCGCACCACGGTCAGGTTTTCGACGATGTTCGTATCCTGCTGGAGATCGGCCGAGCCCGCCTCGCTCATGTTGACGATGTTGGTGATGCTGATTTGCGGAGCTCCGTCGATGGGCTGGAAGGGCAGGCCCGGAATTATGTTGTTCGTGCCCAGGTTGTAGTTCTGCGGCTGCCGGAAAATGCGCTGATGCTGATATCCCACACGCGTTTCGCTGACCACCGTGGGGCTGAACAGATGATTCAGGCTGAGCACCGGCAGCACCAGGTGCTCGCCGATGCCGGCCAGCCCGCCGAACGTGCTGACCGGACCGGGCTGCGGGTTGGGCCCCACATCTTCGATCAGGAACGAGAATCCGAGCTGGTCTTTTTCGGAGAGCTTGTGATCGATGCGGAAAGAGCCGCGCTGGACGCCTTGAGAAATACCGATGTTTTGGGTGAGGTTCACGCCCGTACCGGCGGGCCCCGTGCCGGGCAGATTCGGCAGCGGGTAAAGCTGCCCGAGGCGGGCGGTGACCGGGTTCAGCCGGCTGCTGGGGATGACGTTGCCGGGGAATGGCGCACCCGTAAAGGAATCCATGATGGGCGCCAGGCCCGCGAAATTTCCCTGCCGCATGGCCGGGGTGGCCACCTGCACGGAACTGGTGGTCGCCTGCACGAGCTCGAAGCCCTCGTAATTCAGGAAAAAGAAACTCCGATTTTTGCCGTTATACAGGTTGGGAATGAGAATCGGCCCGCCGAAATTGCCGCCATATTCATTGCGGTTGTAAGGGGGATTGGGGAGCTGCGTGGCGAAGAAATTCTTGGCGGCGAATTCCCGGTTGCGATTGTACTCGTAGACCTCGCCGTGCAGGTCGTTGGTGCCACCCTTGGAGACCACGATCACCTGGTTGGCTTTGCCAAACTCCGCATTGGCGGCGGAAGTGATCACCTTGAATTCCTGGAGGCCATCCAGCGGGGGATACTCGACCAGCCCGCGCTCGATCCAGCTCATCTGGTTGGTGATGCCGTCGAGCGTGAAAGCGACCGAGCCGGTGCTGGAGCCGCCCGCGACGGACGGCGTGATGCCGAAGTAAGGCACCTGGTCCTGCGAGCCCGCATTCTGAATTCCGGGCGCCAGCGCCATCAGGCCCATGATATTGAGCCGGCCGTTGAGAGGGATCGCGGTGATGGACTTATTGTCGATGACTTTCCCCACAGCCGAATCTTCGGTATCGATGATTGGGGCGGCGGCCGAGACTTCCACCCGTTCGCTGACTTGACCCACTTGAAGGACCACGTCCAGCTTCAGCTTCTGATTGATCTCGAGGACGATGGCGGCATTCTCGTAGGTCTTGAAACCGGCCTGCGAAGCGGTCAACCGGTAACGGCCGGGCCGCAGGAGGGTCAGCACATAATCGCCGCCCGGGCCGCTGTTGGTCGAACTGCTGAGGTTGGTATCGAGGTTCGTGGTGGTTACCTTAGCGCCCGCGATGGCGCCGCCGCTCGAATCCTGCACCGTGCCGGTAATGCTGGCCGTCACTTCCTGAGCCGAAATCCGGCCAGGAAACACGCAAACACACACACACAGCGTGCAACACAAGGATCGAAGCATGGACCCTCCCTTCCGGGTAGAAACAGTATACAACCGCGCCGAGCAGCGGTTATTTTGCATAATATCGGCTTGACAGGTCCGATTCTCTGTTTCAAACTGTTGCTGTCAGTGACCCGATTTCCACTTGTCTGATCGCGGTCCAGCCCGTTCCGCTGGCCCGTCGCGCCAGGTCGGAGGCGCGGAAGGAACTGCAAAATGGCTGAGCAACCGAAGGGACGGCGCCCGATGAAGGTCAGCGTGCCCGTCGACGTTTGGAAATGCGAGGACCTGAAAGCGATCATCCGCGAAGAAATCCAAGCGCATGTCAAAGATGTGGAATTAGCGAAGCGCCTGGAGCAGGCCCTCGGGGACAAGGTCGCCTACGGGGATGGAGGAGGCGGCGGCAACGTAGGCGTAGCCTGACCGCGCCACACCACCCTCACTCATTGCATACGAGGTGCGCCCCGCGCAGCGCGCGAAGGGAGAATTTGTGCGCGAAATCATCGATGCCATCCGGCTGCGCCCCAAGCGGTGCGTCTGGGAACTGACCGCCCACTGCAATATGCGCTGCCGTCACTGCGCTTCCGGGTTGGGAGCCGGTTTCAGCCGCGGCGAAGAACTCGGCACCCGGGAGGCCTTAAAGCTGTGCCAGCAACTGAAGGACCTGGGCTGCGAGTACGTGGTGCTCTCCGGAGGCGAGGCCCTGCTCCGCGAGGATTGGGAGATCATCGCGCGCGGACTGGTCCGCCTCGGCGTCGCGGTTTCCCTAATCACCAACGGCCTGCTGATCACGGCGGCGATTGCCGGCCGCATCCGGAGCGCGGGCCTGTGCCGGGTGGCGCTGAGCCTCGACGGGCGCGAGCCGACTCATAACTACATCCGGCGCCACCCGGCTTCGTTTGCCATCGTTTGCCGCGCCTGCGCGCTGCTCCGCCAGGCCGGGATGCCCGTGAACATCGTCACTCACATCAACCGGATGAACCTGGCGGAGATGGAAGCGCTCGAAACGATCGTCGCCGGGCTTGGGGTGGACGTATGGCGGCTGCAGCTCGGCGCTCCGGTCGGACGCATGGCCGAGCATCCCGAACTGCACCTGGCGCCCGAACACCTGCCGGCCATCGCGGATTTTATTGTTGCCGCCAAGCAGCGCGGGCGCGTTTACATCGACGTAGGCGACAACATCGGCTATTTCTCGAAACACGAACGGGCGCTGCGCAGCGGCGCTGACACGCCGCTGTTCGGCTGCTGGTGCGGGTGTCCGGCCGGCTGCCTGGCGGTCGGCATCGAAGCGAACGGCAACGTGAAGGGGTGCCTTTCGCTGCAATCGGAGATCTTTGTGGAGGGGAACGTGCGGGAGCAGCCGCTGGAAGCCATCTGGAATCGCCGCGGCGCTTTCGCGTACACGCGCGGGTTCCGGCCGCCGGATCTCCACGGCTTCTGCCAGGGCTGCGAGTTCGGCGAGATCTGCCGCGGCGGCTGCACGTTCATGGCCTTTGGCGCCACCGGCTCGCCGCACAACAACCCGTTTTGTCTGTACCGCATCCAGGGTGCTTCATGAGCACCTTGCTACTCTTCCCTCCCGCAGCCGATCCGGCGCATCCGCCTCTCGGCATCGCATCCCTGGCGGGGTTTTTGGCCGAGCGCGGAGAGCCGGTGAGGCTCGCGGATCTCAACATTTGCGCGTACAACGAACTCCTCTCGGCGGAGTATCTGGCGCGGTGCGCCGCGCGCATCCAGCCGCAGCTCGAGCGGCTCGAAACCGGGCAGACGCTGGCGCCGGAGCACCTGCGGGCCTATCGCGCCTACGCCGAAAGCGCGCTTTCCGCCGGTTACCTGGTCGAGCGGGTTGCGCATGCGCGGCAAGCCCTTCGCGATCCCGTCACGTACACCACCCGGCAGAGCTACGCGGACGCGGCCGGTATCGTGCGCCGCGCGATGCAGTTGGTCTCCGCCGCTCATCATCCCGCACGGTGGACGCCGGGGGGATTCTCCATGAGCCAGGAGTGCACGAGCAGCGCAGGCGTGCTCGCGGCGATCCAGGATCGCCGCCAGAACCTGTTTCTTCCGTGGTTCGAGCAGGTCATGCCCGGGCTGCTCACAGCCGCTCCCCGCGTGGTGGGAATTTCGCTGAACTACTACGGCCAGATGATCCCCGCCATGACGCTCGCGAGCGTGGTCAAAAAGCTGCTGCCCGCAGCATTCGTGGTCATCGGCGGAGGGCTGGTGTGCTTTTTCGAAGACCGCTGGGAGGTCCTCGGCGCATTTCGCGGGTTCGTCGACGGCTGGATTCCGTTCGAAGGGGAGAAACCGCTTCTCAGCCTGGTCCGCGCGATCGAACGCGGCGAGGGAACCGGCCGCGTGGATGGGCTGTTACGCTTCGAGGGCGGCACTCCGCTGTACCGTCCTGCCGGCCCTCCGATCCCGCCGGCGGATTTTCCGGTTCCGAATTACGACGGCCTGGAGCTGCGGGAATACCTGGCGCCCGAGCCCGTGCTTCCGATCCTGAGCTCCCGCGGATGCTATTGGGCCCGCTGCGCCTTCTGCTCGCACGCGCGGCTGTATCGCGACCGGTTCCGGCAACTCAGCCCTGGCGAGGTCGTGAGCCTGGCGATGCGTCTGTTTCAGAAATATTCCGTTTCGTGTTTTTATTTTGTGGATGAGGCGGTTCCGCCCGCCACCGCGGCCGGTTTCGCCGAGGCGGTGGCCTCTTCCGGACTGCCGTTTCGCTGGTTCGGCGAAACCCGGCTGGAACACTGGTACAGCGACGCGCGTTTGCGGCGGCTGCATGACGGCGGCTGCCGCATGCTGATCTTCGGCCTGGAGTCCGCCGTCCCGCGCGTGCTCGCAGCCATGGACAAGGGAATCACGCCGCGGGACGCCAGCCGGATCCTGCATGCCTGCGCCGCAGCCGGCATTCGCGCCTTCATCATGTTCTTCACGGGTTTTCCCTCGGAAACACGGGCAGAAGCCGAACGGACGGTAGAGTTCGTGGAACAGCACCGCGATTTCATCACCCATATCGCCACCAGCCGGTTCGTGCTCGAGCCTCGGGCGCCCGCCTTCGGCCGACAAGATCGTTATGGTCTGACGGATGTGTCCCGGCACGAGGACGGCGATCTGAAGACCTGGTACAAGTACCGGGTCACCAAAGGCATGAACGCGCCGGAGGTTTCCGCATTGGTGAGTGAGATCGAGGAACGTCCGGGGATCCGTCCGCCGGGGTCATACCTGGTTTCGCGCAGCCACCTGGTCTTCCTCCCTCCCGGACTCCCTGCCGCGAGCGACACGAACGGACGCGCGGGGCCGGATCTTTCCTGCCCGGAGCGGCTGATTCCGCATCGGGCCGCCGGGCTGGTTCCGCGCACCTTCGCTTTCAACCTCGATGATGTATGCCAGGCCGCCGCTTCCGCGCGGGCCACCCCGCTGCCGCGGAAACCCACTCCGTATGTGTTTCACAACGGCGCCGAGCGGCTCATCGAAGTCGGACCGGACGGAAAAGCTCTGCTGAGCGCCTGCGATGGCCGTTATACCCTGGCGCAGATTCTGGATGCGGCCGGCGAAAGGAGCCGGCCGGCGACGCTGGCGTTTTTTGCCGAGCTGAGCCGTAGGGACTTCGTGGATTGGGAAGCGCTGCCATGAAGGCCGCTCTGGTCTTCCCGCCGCTGGCCGACGCCACCCAACCGTATGCGAGCCTTCCCGCGCTGGCCGCCTTCCTGCGCGGGCGTGGAAATCACGCTGTCAGCCTGCATGACGCCAATCTGGGATTCAGCCTGACTTTGTGGACCCGCAGGCGGCTGAAAACGGCGGCAGCCCGAATCCGGAAGCGGCTGCGCGAGATGGAAGACGGGCCGAAGCCTTCGGGCGGCGCCGCCGAGGAATACGCGGCCCTGGTCGGCGCGTCGCTCAAGGCGCCCCTGGCAGCCGAGCGGATCGAAGGGGCTGTCTCCGCTCTCAGGCGGTGGGACACCTTTTCCAGCCTCGAGCGGCTGGACCGCGCCAAACGCGTGCTGCGGGACGCCGCCGAAGTGCTGGAAGCGGAATCGCCGCTGCTCCGGCGCCGGACCCCCGGATTTCCTCCGGACGCTATTCGACGCCTCACCCGCGGCCGCCGCGCCAATCCGTTCGCCGCGTACCTCGAGGAAGTCACCCTTCGAGAGATTCAGGAAGAGCGGCCCGGCGCGGTTGGCATCTCCATCACCTACCCCAGCCAGGTCGTGCCTGCCGTGGTGCTGGCCCGCTTGATTCGCAGGCACATGCCAGCCGTCCGGGTCATTTTTGGCGGGCAGATCGTGAGCTCCTGGTATTCACACCTGGAAGGCTGCCCGGAGGTCTTCGACTGGTGCGATTACGCAATCGGGTATGAAGGAGAGACGGCCCTGGAGGCGCTGCTCACGGCGATCGAAAACGGCGGTTCTCTGGAAGCGGTCCCGAACCTGGCGTGGCGGGAAGACGGTGTGGTTCGCACGGGGCCCTTTGCCGCCGAGGACATCGATGCGCTTCCCACGCCCGATTACAGCGGCCTTCCACTGGACCGCTATCTCGCTCCGGAACCGGTATTTCTGCTAAACACTTCGCGGGGCTGTTACTGGTCGCGGTGCGCGTTTTGTTCGGTTTCGCCGTCCATGCGCAGCCGCTTCCGGCGGCGGGATCCGCGGCTGGTGCTGGACGATATTCGAACGCTCCAGCGCCGGTACTCGGCGCGCTCGATTGCGCTGGGCGACGACTGCGTCCCCCCGGCGACACTGCGCGCCCTGGCGCGGGGGCTCGCCGACGCCGGCATCTTCTGGCAGTGCGAAGTTCGTTTCGAGCCGGCCCTGACGCGCGCGCTGCTCGAGGATCTGCGGCAAGCCGGCTGCCGGAACCTGATCTTCGGCCTGGAGTCCTACTCGGAGCGGGTATTGGCGCGGATGCAAAAGGGCATCCGCAAGGCGGAGATTCCGCGCATTCTCGAGGACTGCCGCCGGACCGGCATCGCGTTCAACCTGCAATTGTTTTTTGGGTTCCCCGGCGAAACCAAAGCGGAAGCCGGCGAGACCCTGGCCTTCGCGGCAAACCAGCTTCACGGCGCCGCCACCCTGTCATTTGGCCGGTTTCAATTGCAGCATGGATCCCCCGTGGCGCGCGATCCGCAGGCGTTTGGGATCCGCATCCGGGAGGGGCCGGGGAAGCTGACCATCGACATGCCCTACGAGCCGGTTCCGCGGCACGCGGGCGCGATGGAGACGGAGCTGGCACGGCGGGTGCTGGCCAGAACGCGGCTGCGGAGTCTCCCGCTGAACATTGACGCGCATACCTTGCTCTACCTGGCCCGATCGGGTGTTGCGGCGATGGCTGCGGGGTACTACGTTCCCCGCAGCGGCGGCCCTCCGGAAAAAGAGGCCGCCGCCGGGAAGTGGATCAGGAACCCCGCGCAAAGCTTCGGCGCCTTCCGCGACTGGCAGAACGGCGCCTCGCGGCGCACTCTGCTGTACGACTACGGCCTCGACCGCACGGTCGAGATCTCCCGCCTGGCCCGATGGCTCCTGGAACAGCTTGAGGCTCCGGCATCGACCCAGGACCTCGTGAATCGTGCGAGCGCCCAAGCGCAGGAGCCCGCGGCCGTGGTGGCTGGGGCGGTCACCGCCGCTTTTGAAGCGCTGTGGCAAAGCGGCCTGGTCCGGCCGGCGTCTTGAAAAGGGCGGCTTCCGTTCACCCCAGCTCCAGGATTTGCCGGAGGCTGTTCTCGATGGCGGCGAGGTGTTCGGGGGATAGTTCGCCAAGGCGGGATTCCAACCTTTCCTTGGATACAGCTCGAATTTGATCAGTCACGGCGACCGCGTGGCGACCGGCGCATGTTACCGGGACCAGAAGGGGTGGGCTGGCTTGAGGGGAACTGGAGAGTGGCGCCACCACCACGGTCCGGCGGTGCTCATTGAGCACGTCGGTGGACAAGACTAAGCACGGCCTGGTCTTGCGGATTTCCGATCCCAGGGCGGGGTCCAGCCGCACCCACCAGACTTCACCGCGCCGGGGCATCCGTCCACGGCTCCGCGATCTCGTCCCTTAGCGCATCCCCCTCGCGTTCTATGGCCAGGATATCCGGGTCCTGGTTGGCAACCTCGCAAGCCCGAATCAGTTCCAGGTCTCTTTGGCGGAGCTTTGCAGCCAGAGCCTCGGCCACATAGCGGGAGCGCTCCCGGGGAGGCACGCACCGCAGAAATTGCCTGGCTAGTGCTTCCGGCATGGTAAACGTCATTTTTCTGATTGCCATACTACCATACTACCGTATATATGTATGTTTCAGCTTCGCGGTCAACCAGCGGAGAGAAGCTATACTTGGCTGGAAGGTACAATCTCCAGGCATGCCGCATCTGGTTTCCATTGCCGGGCCGCTGAGCGGGGGGGTTTTTCCCCTGCCGCAAGCCGACGGCGAAGTCTATTCGATCGGCCGGGCGGTCGATAACTCGCTGTGTCTGGAGGATCCTTCGGTCTCGCGGCGGCATTGCACGGTGAGCCGGCAGGGCGGGCAATACCTGCTGGCCGACCGGGGGAGCGCGAACCGCACCTATGTCAACGGGCTGCCGCGGGAAGAGCACCCTCTGCGGCACGGCGATGAAATCAAGGTTGGCGAATCACTGTTCGTTTTCGTGACGGAAGAGGAAAGGGCCGCGAAACGGGGGGCGGCGGCGCCGCTGGAGAGGACCATCCATCTGAACCGCACGCAGGCGGTGCGCATCCGGGAAGGGCAGGCGGCGGGCAGCGTGGAGGCCCGGTACGCGGAGGCTTTGTTGTCCATCGGAGAGGCGATCCCCGCGGGCCACGGGCTGGAGGACGTGGAGGGGTGCGTGCTCGAGCCGTTGTGCCGGGCGCTGGGGGCCGAGCACGGGACGCTGGTGCTGGACAGCCTGGAGGATACCCCACTGGTGTACGAGTGGGGCGGGGGGCCGGAAGGGGAAGCATCGGCGGCGGCGATTCTGGAGCAGATGACCCGGGATCCGCGGCCGGTCCTATGGAATCGTGGGGCGGCCGGGCCGGAGCCGCCCGGCGGAGAGGAAGCCGCATCGCTGGTAGCGGTGCCATTGGTGGCTTTCGAGCAGCTTTTGGGAGCACTGTGCTTCACCACCACGGAAACCGCGGCAGCCTTCGACGAGCAGCAGTTACGCTTCCTGACGAAAGCCGCCGGCCTGGTGGCCGGCCTGCTACGCCACACGGCCGCGGCGCGGGAACAGCAGATGGAGGCCTGGCAGCGCCGCGCGGAGATCCACCTGGAACACAACATGGTGGGCGAGAGCTCGCAGATGCGCAAGGTCTACGAGACCATCGCCAAGGTGGCCCCGGCCGAATCCACCGTGCTGATTCGCGGGGAGAGCGGCACGGGCAAGGAGTTGGCTGCCCGCGCCATCCACCGCAACAGCCCGCGGTCGCAGAAGCCCTTCATCGCCATCAACTGCGCGGCGCTGGCGGAGACGCTGCTCGAAAGCGAGTTGTTCGGCCACGAGAAGGGCGCCTTCACCGGCGCCGTAGCGCAGAAGAAAGGCAAGCTGGAGGAGGCCATCGGGGGCACGATTTTCTTCGATGAAGTGGCGGAGATGTCGCCCGTGCTGCAAGCCAAGCTGCTGCGCGTGCTCCAGGAGCGGGAGTTCGAGCGGGTGGGCGGCACGCGCGCCATCCGGGCGGACGTGCGCATCCTGGCGGCCACCAACCGGGACCTGGAGGAAGCCATCCGCCGGGGGACGTTTCGCCAGGACCTGTACTTCCGGCTCAACGTAATCTCATTCACGCTGCCGCCGCTGCGCGAGCGGCCGGAGGACATCGAGCCGCTGGCCAACTATTTCGCGCAGAAGCACAGCCGCAAGCTGAAACGGCGCATCGGCGGGATCTCCGCGGCGGCGCTGCGCGCCCTGCGGAGCTATGAGTGGCCGGGCAACGTGCGGGAACTGGAGAACGTGATTGAGCGGGCGCTGGTGCTGGGCGCGGCCGACCTGATCCAGCCGGAGGACCTGCCGGACTCGGTGATCGAATCGAGCGCGATGCCCGGGGCCGCGGCCGGCAGCTTTCATGCCACCATCACGGAGGCGAAGCGGCGGCTGATTGCCGAGACCTTGCAGAAGACCAATGGTAATCACTCGGAAGCGGCGCGGCTGCTCGAGCTGCACCCGAACTCGCTGCACCGCATCATCCGGAATCTGAACGCCAAGGTCCGGTCCGCCTGAGCGGCGCCGGAGGGCGGGATCAGCCCCAGCGCAGCCCGGCGGCGGCCTGCAAAGGCGCCACGCGGACCGGCGGGCCGGGGGGCAGAGCCGGCTCGCTCTTCGCCAGGGAGGCTTTCGCGGTGCGGAATTCGTAGCGGTGGATCTTGACCGCCACGCGTTCCGCTTCCGTGCGCACGATGGGCCCGACCGCGACCAGGTTCAGGGCCACGGAATTGTTCAACATGGCCGGCCAGGCAATCGAGAGCTCCATTTCTCCGGCAGAGGGCACCTGCTGATCGACGGCAAACAACACGCCGCCGCTGCTGATGTTCAGGACTTCGCCGCTCCCGCAGTGTCCTTCCACCCGGTACCGCAGTGAAAGCCGCAAATCGAAGCGCTGGGTCTGACGGCGTTCCCCCTCACCGGCTCTTTTGTGTTTCTGCGCGCACCAGTCTCTGGGGCGCAGCGCGTGCGGATCACGAAGCGATGGACGTGGCATAGTACTGCCTCTGGGGGCAAGCGGTATACCAGGGTTCCAAGGAGGGTGGCGGGGAGAGTATGCGGTGCTTGTAGACAGTTGAAAACACGCTAGTTATCTTCTGTGGCAGCGCTGTTTCCGGGCCTGCCCCGAGGGCTGGGCGGAGGGTTCGGGATGAAACCGATCGGTTAGGGCCTAACCGAATGGTTAGAGGCGGGGCGGGATTGCCAGCGAGGTTCGATGCCCGAGCACAAGCCGGGGGTGAGGCCAGCCACCACACGGTACCATGCGTCGATGCCGTTATCTGAAGGACAATGAAGCATGCGCGGAATCCAGTTTGTCACCGATGAGAAGGGCCGCAAGGTGGCCGTTCAAATCGACCTGAAACAATACGGCTCGGTACTGGAGGATTTTTGGGACGGGCTGATTTCGGAATCGCGCCGCAAGGAAAAAGGGATACCTCTCGAAAAGGTCAAAGCGGACCTCGTAAAACGCGGGCGCCTTCGTGAATAGCTACGCTGTCGAGGTAAAACCGTCCACGCGGAAGGAACTCGAAGCGTTGCCGGATCACGTGCTGTCGCGCGTGGTCCGCAAGCTCGAAGCTCTGGGCGACTCTCCACGGCCGGCCGGATGCAGAAAGCTGAAGGGTCACAAGGACCAGTGGCGCATCCGCGTCGGTGACTGGCGTGTGGTATACATCATCGACGATGCGGCAAAACTCGTCAGCGTGACGCGGATCGCGCATCGCCGCGAGGTCTACGAATAGAAACCCTGTGCGCCGTTGAATATTTGTACCACCTGATGCGGCCAAGGCCGCATGAAATCAACTAGTTCCCGCCGCCCGCGCTCTGCTACGGCGGCGGGAACTAAAACTAACTACCGAGACGAGCACGCCCCCGCCGGAGGGCGAGGCGAAATATACAACCGCCCTGCCGCAAGCGGCAGGGGGACCACCCCTGACGAAACTATGCGGAACTGTGACGGTCTTATCTATACCGTTTGTCGATCACATCCTGCCAGCCGGCGTCGTAGGCGCGGTCCTTGTCCGTGGTGCCGGCAAAGCTGTCGGAGCGCTTGTCGTGGTCTATGACTTCAAAGTCAGTCGCCTTTTCTGCGTCCTTCTGCCCTTGTCGGTAGGCCTCGTTAAGGTCCTCTTGCCTCGACTTCTCCAAAGAGTCATCGATCCAGCCCATAGGGGCGACCCTCTCTTTGTTGAGGAGCTTCACTACCTCCTCTCACACTTCAATTGCATATCTGTGGCGAGCAGGAATAGAGATTGCGTCGGCAGCGCCAAAGACATTTCC
>Ga0209062_1000678_pt1 | contig 88214 bp, 89 predicted proteins | sample Coa_R2_2_FD_187158 | JGI IMG/M metagenome (GOLD analysis project Ga0209062, IMG submission 187158) | Surface soil microbial communities from Centralia Pennsylvania, which are recovering from an underground coalmine fire - Coalmine... | ecosystem: Environmental > Terrestrial > Soil > Unclassified...
TGTTCGAGGAGTACCACCTCTGGGTGTCGTACGAGCTAGGGGAGGACCTGCCGTACCTGCTGCAGTACGTGGGCGAGGACCACGTGGTGGTGGGCACCGACTACGGCCACCACACGCCGGGCACCACGGACCGGCTAGCGGCCGACCCCTCGGCGCAGGTCCACATGGTCAATAACTTGCGAGGGCGGGAGGACATGCCGGCGCGGATGATCGAGAAGATCCTGACCGAGAACCCGCGCCGCCTGTACGGCCTGGCCTGAGCCACCCCGCCGGGCAGCGCGAGCCGGCCGCCGCCGCCCGGCGCCGCGCGGCGCTCAGCCGCCGGCCGGGGCGCCGGGGCGGTCGTGGCGGTAGAGGAGAAACGGCCGCTCGCCGCGCGCGACCCAGCCGCCGGCCTCGGCGGCCGCCACAGCGGCGGGCGGCAGCAGCGCAAATACCTGCTCGGAGCCGGCCGCGGCCGCCGCGGCGCGAGCCGCGGCCAGCAGCGCGGGGCAGGCGACGGCGGTGCTGGCCAGGAAGGCGACCTCGGCCTCGGGCGGGCGGCCGTACTTCGCCGCCCGCGACGCCAGGTCGGGCGGGGTGAGCACGACGTACGAGCGGTCGTCGGCGGCCACGCGCACGCGGTCCGCGGCCACGGCCAGCGCCAGCCAGTCGCGGCTCAGCGCGGCGCCGATCCAGCCGTGCCAGCGAATCGGCTCGCCCAGCGCGAATACGGCCTGGGCCGCTTCCCACAGGGCCGGCACCTCGTCCGGGCGGGCGGGGCGCACGTCGGCAGTGGCGGTGTCGGGCGGCGCCGTGCCCGCCTCGACACGGAACGGGCGATACGCGTCGCGCACCGTGAAGCCGCAGGCCGCGGCGACGCGGTGCATCGGCGCGTTGCCCGCGTCGGTGACGAAGCGCAGCGTGTGCAGGCCGCTGGCCCAGGCGCAGGCGGCGACGTGACTCAGCAGCGCGCGCCCCAGCCCGCGCTCGCGGCGCTCGGGCGCCACCCGCACCCCCTCCAGCCAGCCCTCGCCGGGCGCCGCGACCACCAGCTTGACGACGGCGATCGGCTGGTCGGCCTCGTCGACGCCGGCGATGAACGCGCCCTCCGTATCCGCCAGCCAGTCGTCCCAGACGAGCGGCAGGTAGTCACCGTTGGGATACGTCTGGGCGCAGAAGGCGAACACCGCGTCGCGGTCGCGGGCCGCGGTAGGGCGAAACCGGTACGACACGGGCGCTCCTGAGCATACGCTACCCGGATTGTAGCAAGCGCGCCGGGGCGTCAGCGGCGCGCGAGCTGGACGGCGGCGCCGACGACCGCGCAGGCCAGCCCGACGAGGGGCGCCGCGCCGGCGAGGTCGGGCGGCAGCAGCACGGTGAGGGCGCTGGTGACGAGCAGGCCGCCGAGGATGGCGCTGCCGATCTTCAGCAGCGGCCCCTCCAGCGCCAAGAGGAGAATGCCGCCGACGATCGCGCCGACGAGCCAGGCCACGCCGCCGGGCAGCAGGTCCGGCCAGATGGCCGCCGCCTGGACGAGCGCCGCGCTGCCGACGATCGCGCCCAGCACGAACACGGCGACGCGCCGCAGCAGCCCCGCCAGCGCCCAGCCCAGGATAGCGCCCACGATCAGCGCGCCGATATTCAGCGCCTCCAGCGGCACCTCGGGTGGGGGCGTCACGCCGGCGCCGAGCACGGCGGCGAGAATAGCGCTGGCGGCCAGCGCGCCGAGCAGCGCCCCGAGCACGCTGATCTGCAGGACGACGAGCGCCCGCCCGGCGAAGGCCAGCAACAGGCCCACGAGCAGGAAGACCCACGGGCTGAGGGTAAGCTGTTCGGGCAACACGGCTAGCCCTTCGTCAAAGCCGACATCGGAGTTGCGGCCCGCGGGCCGCGGGCGTGATGAACGCACCCCTACGACACGCGGACTGCTCACCTTGCGCGCAAGGTGGTCCGGGCGCGCGGGCGCGCGATAGCGGGGCGCCGCGACGGACGCCTTGCCCCGATTCTAGCAGAGCGGCCGGGCGGCGCTTGACCGGCGGGGCGGGCGGGGCCACAATGGCCGTACACGCGCGAGCACGCGGGCGGCTGGCCTGAGCCGCTGGGGAGACGCCGATGACTGCCCCGCCCCCCGCCTCCTGGCCGGCCGCCGGCCCGCTGGCGGGCGCCACAATCGTGGACCTGACGATGACCTTCAGCCCCGACATCACGCCAGTGCCGGGCCACCCGTGCGCCGAGATCGTGCCGCTGCACGAGCACGCCACGCACGGCCGCTCGAACTCCATCGTGCGCTTCAGCATCCACACCGGCACGCACGTGGACGCGCCGTACCACTTCTTCCCGAACGGTCTGACGATGGACCAGGTGCCGCTCGACCGTCTGCTGCGCCCGGCGGTGCTCTGCGACCTGCGCGAGCGCGCGACGCCACAGCGCCCGTTCACGCGCGCCGACTTGGAGGCCGGCGGGCTGGCGGCCGGCAGCCTGCGCGGGCGCATCCCGGTGCTGTACTCGGGCTGGTCGGCCGAGCACTACCAGGCGTCAGACTTCTACACCCGCAACCCCTACCTGGCCGAGGACACGGCGCGCTGGCTAGCGGAAGAAGGCATCGCGGCACTGGCCATTGACTTCGCCGTCGACCCCGCCGAGCCTTATCCCTGCCACCAGATCCTGCTCGGCCAGAGCATCCCGCTCATCGAGAACCTGATCGGCCTCGACGCGCTCGACCGCCGCGAGTTCACGCTGATCGCCTTCCCGCAGAAGATCGGCGGCGGCAACGGCGGCCAGGCCCGCGTCGCCGCCGTGTACGGCTGAGGGCGCCGTGCTGCTGCGGCTGCACCACGTGGGGCTGATCGTGCGCGACCTGCAGGCGACCAGCGCGCAGTACACCGAGAAGCTGGGGCTGCGGCTGGATCGCGTCGAGGACTACGGCGACGGGCTGCTGCGCATCGGCTTCCTGGTGTGCGGCGACATGTTCCTCGAGCTGATCCAGCCGCTCACGGACGAGGGGCCGAACGCGGCCTGGCTGCGCACGGTCGGCGAGGGCATCCAGCACCTGGCGTTCGAGGTGGGCGACGTGAACGGCACGCTGGCCGAGCTGACGGCGCGCGGCGTGCCGCTGCTCGACTGCGGCGCGCGGCGGGGCGCTTCCGGCACGCGCATCGCCTTTCTCGACCCGCGCGGCTTCGCCGGCTCGCTGCTGGAGCTGGTCGAGGAGACGGCCGAGTCGCGCGCCGTGAACGCCCACGCGCTCGACGCCGGCTGGGTGCGCTACTGCGGTGCTCTGCCACCCCCCCAGCCCCCCAATCCTGGGGGAGAGTGGGGGGACACCCCCCACACCCCCCGGAGATTAAGAAAGAGGCCAGTTGGGGGGACACCCCCCAGGCCCCCCGCCAGGGGAGCGCCCCTGGACCCCCGGGGAGAGGGACGGGCGGACCAGGCCCCCGGACGGGGAGCACCGCTGGCCCCCCGGAGTGAGATGCCCACTGGGGAAGGCGCGCAAACCCCCGGCCGCGGGGCACCCCCGCACCTCTCGGGACGGGAGCGGGCGACGTGAGCGAGCGGCAGCCGCCTTCTCAGCACGCAGTACCCAGCACTCAGCACTCCTCGCCGGGTCCGCTGGCGAGCGTGCGGGTGGAGGGACGCGCTCGCCGCCCGCCTGGCGGCCAACAACGCCCGCTGGCGGGCGTGCGGGTGGTGGACCTGACGTGGTACCTGGCGGGGCCATACGCGACGATGATCCTCGCCGACCTGGGCGCCGAGGTCGTCAAGATCGAGCGGCCGGACGGCGATCCGGTGCGCGGCAACGGTCCCTTCTACGACGCGGCGGGCGCCTACAGCTCGTACTTCATGAGCGTGAACCGCGGCAAGCGGAGCGTCGTGCTCGACCTGAAGCACCCGCGCGGCCGCGAGCTGCTGCTGGCGCTGGCGGCGCGGGCCGACGTGCTGGTCGAGAACTTCCTGCCCGGCACGATGGCGCGCCTGGGGCTGGGCTACGAGACGCTGGCGGCGCGCAACCCGCGCCTGATCTACGCGGCGCTGTCGGGCTTCGGCCAGACGGGGCCGTATGCCGACCGGCCGGCGCTCGACGTGATCGTGCAGGCCATGGCCGGCACGATGAGCGTCACCGGCGAGCCGGACGGGGAGCCGATGCGCGCGGGCGCGTCGATCGGCGACGTGACAGGTGCGCTGTACGCGACGATCGGCATCCTGGCGGCGCTGCACGAGCGCGAGCGCAGCGGCCACGGACAGCTCCTCGACGTGGCGCTGCTCGACAGCCAGGTGGCGATTCTAGAAAACGCCTTCGCGCGCTACTTCGCGACGGGCGAGGTGCCGGGCCGTTACGGCACGGCGCACCCGCTCATCACGCCGTTCCAGGCGTTCGCCACGGCCGACGGCTACGTCGTCGTGGCGGCGTCGTCGCAGGCGCAGTGGCGGGCGCTGTGCGGCGTGCTCGGGCGCGAGGCCCTGTGCGCCGACCCACGCTTCGCCGAGCGCGCCGCCCGCACGCGGCACCGCGCGGCCCTGATCCCGATCCTGGCCGAGCTGTTCGCCGCGCGGTCCACGGCCGAGTGGGTGGCGCTCTTGGGCGCGGCGGGGGTGCCGTGCGGGCCGGTGAACACGGTGGACGCGGTGGCTGCGGACCCGCACGAGCAGGCGCGCGGGATGTTCGTGGACCTCGACGTGCCGGGGCTCGGTGCCTGGCGGGCGGTGAACAGCCCGCTGCGCTTGAGCCGCACGCCGGCAGGCCCGGCCGGCCCGCCACCCCGCCTGGGCGAGCACACCGATGCCGTGCTGGCCGAGCAGCTCGGGCTCGACGCCGCTGCCCTCGCCGCGCTGCGGGCAGAGGGCGCGATCGGGTAACGGGCCTCAGGTGTAGGCGCTGTGCCAAGCCGCGACGAGGCGGCGGAGCGCGGGCTGGCGGGCGGCGAACTGGGCGGCGCGGGCGACGTTGCGGCCCGACGGATGGGGGAAGCCGAACAGGCAGCGGCACGGATCGAGGGCGCCCCGCGCCACCAGGAGCCGCAGCACCTCCTCCACGCTCGTGCCGAGCGGCACCACGAGCGCGCGGTCGAGCAGTGCTAGCTCGGGCGCCAGGTAAGTGTCCACGAACCGCAGCAGCCCGGGATGGCGCGCGAGCCGGGGCGCCGTGCCCGCGTAGTCCTGGCCGCCCCGCTGGACGGGGTAGCGCACGGCGGCCGTCGCGTGCAGCAGGTGGGCGTGGCGCGGCATGAAGAGGAGCGCCGTCGTCGCTAGCCCGAGGGCGGCCTGCACGCCGATGCCGTCCAGCATGGCGACGAGGTGGGGGCGCGTCGGGCCGCCGAAGCTGGCTGTCGTCTTCACCTGGCGCGCGATCTCGCTACCTTCCAGGCCCTGACCCAGCGCCTCACGGGCGACGCGGTAGGCCAGCGCGGTCTCGCGGCGGCCGGGAGTGATGCCGACGAGCGCGAGCCGCGCGGCTGGGCTCACGTAGTCGAATGGACCGTAGTAGACGTCCAGGGGACCGCTCGCGCCCAGGTGGAACGGCGTGCCGCGGAGCGCGTCGAACGCGAAGGCGCCGCGCCACGACGGCAGCCAGCGGAGCCACTCGCCGTAGAGCGCGGCTGGGTCGCGGGGCATCTGGAGTGTCATCGCGTACAGCTCCTCGGGCGGCCGGCTGGGACCGGGGCGCCTCGCACCGCAGGCGAGCGGCCGCGGTGACGGAGGGCCGGGTTTCATACCCGCCCGCGGCCTGTGGCGCGGAATACGGCAAGCGCCACTGCCCCCGTAGCGGAGCCGGAGTTGCCGGTACGGCCGGCGCAGCGGGGGCTTGGGCGCGGAATCCTGCAAGCGCCACTGGCCGCCACCCCGGCGTTGCTACCATCCACTAGACGACAAGCGCTCCGACGGCGTTGACCCGCGCCGCGGCCGTCGTCTACGATGAGGCAAACCCCCAAGATGATGCACGCCAGCAGACCGGAGGGGCCATGACCGCGATCCAGCCGGGCGCCGCCACCCAGGACTACGAGCTGCTGCTCGACCTCGTGAAGCGCCGCGCCAGCGTCCGCAACCTGAAGCCGGACCCGATCCCCGACGAGTACATTAACCTGGTACTGGAAGCGGGCCACTGGGCGATGTCCGGCGCGAACTCCCAGCCCTGGGAGTACCTTGTCGTCAAGGACCCGCAGGTCAAGAAGGACCTCTGGCGCGCGTACATCGAGGAGAACGACGACTTCATCTACTGGATGGAGCAGCAGCGGGTGGCCGAGCTGCGCCACCCCTCGTTCCAGCTCACCGCCGACGAGCAGTACCAGCGGCGGCGGCGGAAAGGCTGGTCGGAGGCGCCCGCGCTGATCGTCGTGCTCGGTGACGGCCGGCGGCAGTGGGGCACCGTGCAGGGCGCCCACACCTTCGGCCGCGACCAGTCGCACCTGACGGACGGCCTGGCGAACACCTGCATGCTGATGCACCTGGCCGCCGCGTCGCTCGGCCTCGGTACGCAGTGGAACACGATCCACATCCAGGAGCCGTTCAAGCGCATCCTGGGCGTGCCCGACCTGCTGACGCTCTACCTCATCATCCCGATCGGCTATCCGGCGGTCGAGCCCCTGGTCGGCGTGCGCCGCGACCTGGACGACATCGTGCACCACGACCACTACGATATGTCGAAGTACATGACCAACGAGCAGATCATCGAGTACCTCTACCAGCTCCGCGGCAAGACGATCCCCAAGTACCGCCAGTCCATGCTCAGCGCCGACGCCGAGGAGAAGTAGCCCCGGCTGGTCGCCGGGCGCGGGCGCGCTGAGGTTTCAGCAGGAGGCAGACCCTCTGGGAGCGCGGCCGTCCCGGCCGCATTGTCGGCGTCGGTTGCGCCGGATGGGCAGGCGAGACGTCTGCGCTCCCAGGGGGTCGAACCTCGCCATCCTTCCAAAACTTGAAGAGGGTTTGCTTTGCAGCGCATGCACGACTTAAGAGCCTTTGACTGGATTGCGAACGGGCGCACTCCATTGCCTGGCCGTTTTGAGAAGGCAACTGGAGTCCCTGTTTCGGCCTGTCTTCCACCGGGTTATCCATCGTACTGCAAAATATTCCCCGCGGTGTACGAAGATCTATTGATGCCAGACAAAACAGTAGGCTCGGATGAGTATATGCGCAGAAGAGTGGATGAGCTTCGCCAAGCTGGTTATGATAGTAGATCAGCTCGTATCATAGCGCACAAAGAAGAGCATGAGCTCCGGGAGTCACTTTTTAAGCAGCCGAAGCTGGACACGACTCGTTTTCAACGAGTCCGCATGCAGACCTTAGCTAACCGTTACGGGGTCCAGTTTCATCCATTGTTCAGCAACGAGGACTCCAGAGTAGATAACCGGGCAGACGAAATCAACAGATAGTTTCACACACGCAGATTTTACCTCATAGAACGGTCGCTTCTTGAGGCCAGGCGCGTGGCTACTTGGGCCAGGATTGGACTGTCGGATCGGGAGCCGGGACCGGCATGGCTTCGGCCGGTCAGCCGGTTGCGGCGCTGGCGGCGCGGGCGCGGTAGCGGGCGAGGTTGCCGCCGCGCTTGACCTTGCCGGGGAGGTCGGTGCCGAGGATCTCTTCGGCAAGCTGGGCGGCCTCGATTAGGCGGTCGAGGTCGATGCCCGTTGCCACCCCCATCTCCTGGCAGATGAAGACGGCGTCTTCGGAGCAAACGTTGCCGGCGGCGCCCTTGTGCTCGGCGAACGGGCAGCCGCCCATGCCGCCCACGGCCGTGTCGAACTCGGTGACGCCCATCTCCAGCGCGGCCACGAAGTTCGCGATGCCCGTGCCGCGCGTGTCGTGCAGGTGCAGGTAGAGTGCCAGGTCGGGCCAGCGGTCGCGGACGAGGCCGACGAGGCGCTTAATCGCCAGCGGGTTGGCCCAGCCCATCGTGTCCATGAGGCCGATCTTGCCCACGGGCATGCCCAGCTCGCTGGCGCGGGCCTGCGCCTCGTCGAGCAGGGCCACGACGCGCTCGGGCGGGATCGCGCCCTCGTAGTTGCAGCCCCAGGCGGCGCCAACCGTGAGCGTCAGGTGGTCGAAGCCGGCGGCGCGGTAGGCCGCGACGTAGGCCGGCAACTGCTCGAGCTGCTCCTCGATGGTGCGGTTGGCGTTCTTCTTCCAGAAGGTGCTGCTGGCGGGCACGGCGAAGCTCGGGCGCAGGGTGAGCACGTCGCGCAGCTTCAGCGCCCGCTCAAAGCCTTGCAGGTTCAGCCAGATGCCCTCGTACTGCACGCCCGGCGCCTTGCGGATGCCGGCGGTCCAGGCCTCGGCGTCGGCCATCTGCGGCACCCACTTCGGGCTGACGAACGAGGCAAACTCGATCTCGCGCATACCGGTGTCAGAGAGCGCGTCCACCAGCCGCACCTTGTCCTCGGTCGGCACGACGCGCTTCTCGAACTGCAAGCCCTCGCGGGGGCCGACCTCGCGCAGGTGGATGGCGCTCGGCAGGTCGCTCATGGGGTCGTCTCTCCTTCCCGCGCGGGGGGCGCGCTCTGGGGAGCGCCGCGATCGACCGGCGCCCCCGCTTCGATAGCATGCGCGGCCAGCAGCGCGTCAATCTCCTGGTCGATCAGGCCGGCCTCGGCCAGCACCTCGCGCGTGTGCTCGCCCAGGCCGGGCGGCGGCCGCCGCAGGCCGAAGGCGTAGGCGTCGCTGCGCCAGGGCAGCTTCGGCAACGGCGCGGTGGCGCCATCGGGCAGCGGCACGGGCAGTAGCTGGTCGGTGGCTGTCAGGTGGGGATCGTCGAGAAGCTGGTCGGGTCGGCGCACGGGGCCGCAAGGCACGCCGGCGCGCTCCAGCAGCTCCAGCAGCGCGGCGCTCGGGTACTTCGCCGTCTCCTCGCGCACACGGGGGAGGAGCCAGGGGCGGGCGGCCACGCGCTTCAGGTTGCTGTCCAGGCGCTCGTCGGCGAGCAGGTCGGGCAGGCCGAGCGCGCCGCAGAAGCGCTCCCAGTGGGCGTTCGAGGTGACGGCGATGAACACCTGCTCGCCGTCGGCAGTGGGGAACAGGTGGAAGATGCCCCAGCCCATGCGCACCGACTGGCCGGCCTCGGGCATGGGGACCGACGGCTCGCCGTTGAGGGCGCTCATCGCCATCCACTGGCCGACCCAGAACACCGAGGTCTCGTACAGGCCCGCGACGATCCGCTCGCCGCGGCCGGTGCGCTCGCGCTGGGCGAGGGCGGCGAGGATGGCGATGACGCCGTAAGTGGCGGCGCCGATGTCGATGATCGAGGCGCCCGCGCGCAGCGGCTGGCCGCGCGGCCCGGTCATGTAGGCCAGGCCGCCCATCATCTGCGCCAGCTCGTCGAGCGAGGGGCGGTGCTCGTACGGCCCCGGCAGGAAGCCCTTGAGCGAGAGGTAGACGAGGCGGGGATTGAGCGCGGCGAGGGCGTCGTAGCCGAGGCCCAGGCGGTCGAGCACGCCGGGGGCGTAGTTGTCGAGGACCACGTCGGCGGTACGGACGAGGCGGCGGAAGGCCTCCTTGCCGGCGGGCGCCTTGAGGTCGAGCACGATGCTGCGCTTGTTGCGGTTCAGGAAGTAGAAGACGTAGCCGTTGCCGCTCATGCGGCGGGCCTGGTCGCCGCCGTCGGGGCGCTCGATCTTGACCACGTCGGCGCCGAGGTCGGCGAGAATCAGCGCGGCGGTCGGCCCGGCCACGATGTGGCCCAGCTCCAGCACGCGCGTACCCGCGAGGGGCAGGTGGCCGTTGGATGCTCTCATGCTGGCTCGCACTCCGCGATGATACGGAGAGTGTACGCGCCGGGTGGGCGCCCGGCCAGCCACCCACCCACCGTCGCGGCGTGCATCCCCGCTGGCGACGCCGCCGACGATCAGCAGCGGCTCGCCCGCTTCTAACGCAGGTCTAACGCCGCAAGCCTTGTCGAGCGCCGCGGGAGCGGGACATAAATCTCTAGGCCGCTTGCTTCGAGCCAGTCCGTGGTGTGGGTGTTCTTGGTGTGTAGAACTCTGCCTGATGGAGTAGCAACGATGCGTCGACTTCTCTATCTGCTAGTGGTTCTGGGCATCACCCTGACGCTCATGACGGCGTTCGCCGTCCCGGTCGCCTCGGCCGCCGAGCTAGCGAGTCTGGGCGCCCCGGCTGCCGAGCTAGGCGGTCTCGGCGCCCCAGCCGCGTCCGGGACGCACGCGCTTCTGCCCCCCGGCGGCGATCCGTCGTGGTTCTGGTGGTGGGGCGCACCCCCTGCGGCGTGGACCTGCACCTGGAGCTGGCCGAGCTACTGTGCCGGCCCGTCCGTGGTGGCCCCCTGGATCCCGTCGCTGGGGATCATCTGGTAATTGCCTCGCACCCTGACCACACCCCGTGATTGGCGCCGAGCCCAAAGGCTCTCACTAGAAGGCCGCGGGCCGGTTACCGCCCAGCGGGACCGGCCCGCGCCGCGAACCCGTTCCGGGCAGGCCACCGCCCCGGGTGCCCTGCTGGTAGACCAGGCTTTGTCGGAGATCCACATGCGTATCGCTCAAGTTGCGCCACCATTCGAGTCCGTGCCCCCCACGCACTATGGTGGTACCGAACGAGTCGTATCGCTGCTCACCGAAGAGCTAGTGCGGCGCGGGCATGAGGTGACCCTCTTCGCCAGTGGCGATTCCACGACCAGCGCTCGCCTGATTCCCACCGTCGACACCGCCCTCTGGCGACAGCCGCAGGTCCGCGATCCCCTCGTTTACTGGTCCATCACGCTCGGCGAGGCGTACCGGCGCGCGGCACGCGGGGAGTTCGACCTCATCCACTCGCACCTCGATTTCCTCGCCTGGCCGTTGGCGGCGCTCTGCGCCACGCCGACCGTGACGACGCTGCACGGCCGCCTCGATCTGCCGGACCTGCCACGCATCTGCGCGCGTTTCCCGGAAATGCCGTTGGTGTCGATCTCGGAGAGTCAGCGCGCGCCGCTGCCGCGCGCCAACTGGGTTGCCACGGTCTATAACGGCGTCGATACGGATCGGCTGAGCTTCCACGAGCAGCCGGGCGACTACCTCGCCTTCCTGGGTCGGATCGCGCCGGAGAAGGGCGTGGAGCACGCGATCCAGATCGCCCGGCGGGCGGGGATGCCGCTCAAGATCGCCGCGCGGATGCCCCTGCAGAACAGTGCCGACCCCAATGCCCAGCGCGACTGGGACTACTATCGCGCTGTCGTGGCTCCCCTCCTGAAGGAGCCGGAGGTCGAGTACATCGGGGAAGTAAGCGACCGCGACAAGGCCGACTTCCTGGGCCACGCGCGCGCGCTGCTGTTCCCGATCGACTGGCCCGAGCCCTTCGGGTTGGTAATGGCGGAGGCCCTGGCCTGTGGCACGCCAGTGGTCGCGCGGCGCCGAGGGGCCGTGCCCGAGGTCGTGGTCGATGGCGTCACCGGGCTCATCGGGGATACGAATGACGAGCTGGTACAGCTCTGCGGACACATCGACCGCCTCAGCCGGGCAGCGTGTCGCGCAGACGCCGTGCGACGCTTCTCGCCGCGGGCGCTGGCGGATGGCTACGAAGCCGCCTATCGCCGGGTCCTGGAGGGCTCGGCGGTGCCGTCGCTCACGGCCAACGGAGGGCTAGCGTGGTCCCCAGCGGGCGACCGGCACGCCACCTGGCCGATCTCTTCCCTTGTCGATGGCGTATGCCAGACAGTGTGAGGACAGCCCCCTCGCTTGCCCCCATCTCACGCGTGCCATGTTCACCGCGCCGCTGGCCGCCTTGCCGGCGGCGCGGCCAGCCGCGAGACTCGAAGGCGAGCGTGGCGTAGCGCAGGTAGATGCCGCCGCGGGGGGCGCGGCGAGGGGGCCGTTGGCCACGAGCACGGCGATGACGTGGCGGGCGCCGGGCACGGCCGCGCGGCTGACGACGACGCGCTGCGGGGCGTTGATGCCCACGATCACGCCTGCGGCGCGGTCGATGCCATCGGCCTTTGCTGGCGATAGGCACGCGGGCAAGCGCTCGGCTGTGCCCGCATGTGGGACAGCCGAGCGCTTGCCCAGACGCCTAGGACGCGCTACAACTGCGGTATCATCGAGCCGGCTCATTCGCGGGCGCCTGACAGCTCGTCGCCGGTGTCGGCGTGAGCCGGCCCCACTCCTGAAGCGGTGGGCGGGGCCGCGTGACGGGGTTGACTGCTCGACTTCCTCGTCATAGCAGAGTCGTGGCGACTGCACTGGAATGAAGCTGCCAACGCACAGGCTCGGAACATCAATAGGCACTCTTCGCCACTCGTGCCCCCCGGTGACCCTCAGCGCGGGCCCTGGGAATAGCCGGCAGCTTGCCACAGCCTGTTGGCGCCGCACCCTCATCCTCAACGCCGCGCCTCTTCTCCTCATCGCGGTCGCGATGCTGGTGTTCACAGCAAAGTATATCGCGCGGGAGCACACGTTCTATTCCTCCGACTGGAGCAACTATCATAACACGACCGCAGATGTGGCTAGGCATTACTCAGAACGATTCCGTGAATCGCCGACGGGCGCCATGGCCCAGCTTATTCGCGAAACCTGGAGGTCAACGTATTACGATTACAATTTGATCCACACCTTAGCTATTGCGCCGCTCTTGGTGCTGTTCGGAACCTCGCGTATTGCCTACATCTCCAGCATCGCTATCGTCTATCTCCTGCCGTTTGCCTTAACTATCGGTGCCATCGCGCGGAGGCTCGTTCCATCCCACGGTATCCTGGCCTTCTGGTCAGCGGTGCTCCTCGCGCTGCTGACTCCTGCGGTCGAAGTGCCAACGTTGCGGGGCTATCCCGATGCTGGCGCTGCTGCCCTGCTCACATTGGCCATGTATGTCTATATCGAGCATCGCTCCTCGCGTAGCTATCGCTATATGACGCTTATTGGCGTCATAATCGCCATAGCAGTGCTGTTCCGGCGTCATTTTATCTATCCAGGTACGGCGCTTATCGCAACGCTGGCAGTGGATGCGCTGATTCGTGCCGTGATCTACCGAAAGCCGCATAGCTCACGGCGTATCGACTACTGGGTCCGGATAGGTGGTCAACTCGCCGTAGTCATAGGCGGTGTTGGCATAGCCTTCATCTTGTTCGGCGCACCGTTTGTTTACCGTCTCTTGACGACCGACTTCAGTAGTCTCTATGCTTCTTGGGAACGACCTACGCTCCATATTATTCGCGGATTTGCAGGATGGTATGGCTGGGCTGCATGGATAGTCGCCACAATCGGATTCGCGGTCGGCTGGATGACGAGAACGGTCGCCAAGCCTGTCACGTGGCTGATTGTGCTCTGGAGCGCTTTCTCCGTAATGCTGTGGGCGGTAGAGGCGCGACAGGTTGGAATCCAGTACGAGCTGCAATTCGCGCCGTTCGTCGTTCTCGGTATCGTTGCTCTGGCCTGGTCGGTGTGGAGCACATGGCGGGGCCTCGGCCGTGCCCTGGCGTTAACCGGCCTTGGCGGGTACATCCTTGCTAACGCAGCGGTGGGACTCGCAGCCATGAGCTTACCACCTTATACACCCCTCCGTCCGCTGCTATCAGCGACATCCGAGCCGTTGGTGCTCAAGGAGTACGATGACGTGGTCGGGATCGTGGACTGGCTTCGCAGTATCACAACCCCGAACCGGGGCATATTGATCGCGGCGCCCACAATCGTTGATGAGGGATTGCTCGCTGCCGCAGAGCACGCGATGTATGGCCCTGCCGCGTTTCTCGTTCTGCTATCCCAGCCGGCTGTGGATTCCAGCGATCCGTACCCCCTAGACGTTCTAGCTGCAGCCGATTATGTAGTCGTCGCGTCGCCGCCCCCCACGACGGTCGACCAGGCGGTACAAAGGGTCGTCATGGACGCGTTTGCCGAATCGTGGGAAATCGCCAGCGATTTCAAGCCGCTCCCAACGCAGTTCGTCACTGCCGATGGCGTCTACCTGAAGATCTATGAGCGGTGGCGGCTAACGTCACCGGAGACCGCGCTGGCGACGCTTGCACGCATGCACAGTGCTATTGGTACCAGGCCGGGGGGCCAAGGAGACTGGATAATACTAGCCCACGCGCCTGCGCACTGGAATTATAGGGAGCGGTACAATCGGTACGAGTTTTGGAACGACGCAGGCGCGGGGGATCCAAGTACTGTGTTCGTGTACTTGCCGCGTTCGAGAAATGAGTACGAGGCCGTTGGCCGGGTAGAGTATAGCGGTGGCAGTTGCGTGAGACCCGCGCTAGAGCGGTTAACGGTACGTGCGGACCATTCGAGTACCGACCGCACCCCGGTCAACGTTGACGAGGACGGGCACTTCACGCTGCGGCTGACGCCGGGGACGGAGGATGGGCCGTATACGCTGCTGAGTGTGGTGGGGGCGGGTGAGCCGAATCAGCCGGCGGGCTACTGTACGCTGCGCATCGAGCTGAGCCGACCGCCAGCGCGCGGGAACTCGATAGCCAACGCGGTCGAGCGCGCAGTGGATTACCTGCGGGATCGGCCGCGTTGACCCGGGAGGGTGGGCGCCGGTTGCCGAGCGGCTGCTCATGGTAGCGGCAGCCGGTCGGGAGCAGGGGCGGTCGCCGTGGGCCTTGCTGGTGGCGGTAGGCGAAGCTCGGCTGGTGGCCGTACTCCGCTCGGGGGCGGAGCGGTACCCAACGGCTATTCAGACCGAATCCGCCTACGATCTTCCGGCTGGCCCCCCCGCCGTCCAATTCTGGGGTCCACAAAGGCGAGTGCCGGGGCCGGCTCGGGTATCACCGCTCGCACGCCGCGAAGTCGCGCGAGGCATGGCTTGCTGGTTGTCTTCATCGAGCCACCGGCCGCTAGGCGTCGCGGGGTTAGCCGCGAGACTCGAAGGCGAGGGTAGCGTAGCGCATGTAGATGCCGCCGCGGGGCTCGGCGAGGGGGCCGTTGGCGACGAGCACGGCGATGACGTGGCGAGCGCCCGGCACGGCCTCGCGGCTGACCCCGACGCGCTGCGGGGCGTTGATGCCGACGATGACGCCCGCGGCGCGGTCGATCTGGCCGTCGATCCAGACCTCGCCGTAGTTGTCGACGTTCGTCTCGAAGAGGACCGTGGCGCCCGCCAGGTCGACGCCGTCGAGCTGGGCGGGCAGCTCGACGGCGATGCGATACCAGCCGAACGTGAAGCCGGTCGAGATGCTCTCGCGGATGTTCGTGCAAACTTCCCAGCCCGAGTCGTCGAAGTCGGCCAGGCGCGGCGGACAGGCCTGGAGTTGCGCGGCCAGGCCCTCGTTCGGCTCGCCGGGCACGAGCCCCGGCCCGCGCCGCCAGACGCCCTTCACCCGCTGCCGGTCCGCCTCCTTGTTCAGATCCAGCGCTATCCGCGGCATCGTCCCCTCCTCACTCGCGCGCGGCCAGTGTACCATAGCGGCTGCTAAGCAGGGCGCGGCGCAGCAAGTGGGCGATACAGCACCGGCGACGGAGGGCGCGGCGCCGCTCCGCGCCTGAACGGACGCCTCTCGGCATCCCTCGCTTGACAGGGGCGGGCGCGTGCTCTACCATGGGCAAACGATTGCCGCAAACGATTGTTCAATGCAGCGCGCGAGGAGGAGCTATGTCGTCGCCCACGGCCGCGCGGGTGCCGTTCGACGCGCCGGAGCTGGATGCGCTGAAGGACACGCTGGTGACGGCGTGCCACGTGCTGGACCGCGAGGGGATCACCGACGGCTATGGGCACGTGAGCGTGCGCGTGCCGGGCGCCGAGGCGTTTCTGACGATCGCGTCGGTGAGCCCGGGGCTGGCCGCGCGCGACCGGCTGGTGATGCTGGACCTGGACGGGAACTACCTGGGCGGGCAGAACACACCGCCGAACGAGTGGCCGATCCACGCGTCGATCCTCCGCGCGCGGCCCGACGTGCAGAGCGTCTGCCACACGCACTCGGTGTGGAGCACGCTGTTCTCGGTGCTGCCGATCCGCCTGCGGCCGCTGCACCATTACGGCAAGTTCCTGCCGCCGGACGGGGTGCCGGTGTACCAGCGCGGCGGGCTGGTGCGGACGGTGGAGCGCGGGGACGCGCTGGCGGCGGCGCTGGGGAGCGGGCCGGCGGTGCTGATGCGCGGCCACGGCGACACGGTGGTGGGCGTCGGCATCGAGCACGCGGTGCAGCGGACGATCAACCTGGCGAAGATCGGCTATCTGGCGCACCTGGCGCTGTTGCACGGCGAGCCGCAGTACCTGACGGCGGACGAGATGGAGAGCTACAGCAGCGACGAGCGCGACCCGGCGCGCGGCTGGGAGTACTTCGCGCGGCGCGCGCAGGCCGGCCGCGGCTGATGGCCGGACCGGGCGAGCCGCCGCCGGCGGGCGCCAGCGACGGGGGGGCGGCGAGCGAGGCGAGGGGGCGCCCGGCGACCCTGCGGGCGCTGGCGCGGGCAGCGGGAGTGAACCCCTCGACCGTCTCGCGCGTGCTGAACCGCGACCCGAGCGTGCGCATCTCGGAGGCGACGCGGGCGCGTATTCTCGACGTGGCGGCGGCGACGGGATACCGGCCGAACCGGCTGGCGCGCTCGCTGAAGCTGCACCGCACCCAGATCATCGGCATGCTGATCCCCGACGTGACGAACCCGCACTTCTCGGCGCTGTTCCGGGCCGTGGACGACGCGGCGAGCGCGGCCGGCTACCACGTCATCCTGTGCAACACCGACGACAGCTCGCGACGGCTGCAGCAGCACCTGGACGCGCTGAGCGAGGGGCACGTCGACGGGCTGCTGGTGGCGGCGGCGCGGCGGGGCGGCGCGGCGCTGCAGACGCTGCGCGCGCAACGGCTGCCCTACGTGCTGGTGAACCGCCACGGCGACGGGCCGGGGGACCCGTGGGTGGTGCCCGACGACCGGCAGGCAGCGCACCTGGCGGTGGCGCACCTGGTGGGGCTGGGCCACCGGCGCATCGCGCACGTCGCGGGTTCGGTTGCGGTCAGCCGAAGCGCCGCGCGGCTGGCGGGCTTCCGCGAGGCGATGGCGGCGGCCGGCTGCTCCGACGAGGCGTGGGTGGCGGCGGCGGGCGACCTGGACGAGACGGCGGGCGAGGTGGGGCTGGCGCAGCTGCTGGCGCTGCCGCCCGCGCAGCGGCCGACGGCGGTGTTCGCGGCGAACGACCTGGCGGCGCTGGGGGTGATCAGCGCGGCGCGGCGGGCGGGGCTGCGCGTGCCGGAGGAGCTGTCGGTGGTGGGCTCGGACGACGTGCCGGCGGGGCGCCACGCGTGCCCCGCGGTTACGACGATCCAGGTGCCGGTAGCGGAGATGGGGCGGCTGGCGACGGAGCTGCTGGTGCGGCAGCTTCGCGGCGAGACGGCCGGCGACGCGCCGCCGACGCGGCTCGTGCTGCCCGTGACACTCGTGGTGCGCGGCTCGACGGCGCCGCCGCCCGCGTGGGGCGCTGGGGGACGATAGGCGCGACAGAGCCGCCGGCCTGAAGGCCTGGCCCGGGACGACTCCAGGCCCGCCCTTTACGGCGGCGGTGCGATAGCGAGAGCTGCTCGTAGAGAGGCAAGGAGGGAACGTGGCAACGGAGACGCGGGCGCTCACGTCGGCGGAGTTCGTCCGCCAGCTCAAGGAGGAGATCGCGCGGTCGCCGAAGCAGCGGGTGAACCACCCGTTCGTGCGGGCGGTGGTGGCGGGCACGGCGACGATGGAGCAGATTCGGCGCTGGGCGCTGCAGGACTACAAGTTCCGCAGCGCGGTGCCGCGTATCGCCATGCTGCGCTACCTGGCCTGCACGGACCCGGAGTTCTCGGCCAAGCTGTTCGAGGTGGTCGAGGAGGAGACGCGCGGGCTGCTGCCGGGCAGCGCCGGCCACGCGGACATGTTCCTGGAGTTCGCCGACGCGATTGGCATCTCCCGGGCGGAGCTGGACGCGGCGCCGATGCTGCCGGCGACGGCGGCGCACCTGTACTACGCCGAGCTGATCATCCACACGCTGCCGTGGTTCGTGATGATGGCGGGCCAGATGGGCGCGGAGGGCACGTTCCCGCCGGCGATGGCGGCGATGGGCAAGGGGCTCATGGCGAACTACAACCTGCCGCCCGACAAGGTGCGCTTCTTCACCGTCCACGTCGATGCGGACGAGGACCACGGGGCGCTGGCCGAGGAGATCGCCCTGCGCTACCTGCACGGGCCGCACCTGCAAGAGCTGACGCGGCAGGTGACGCTGCGACGGATGGAGCTGCTCTACGACATCTGGAGCATTGACTATTGAGGGGTGGGGTGACCTAACCCCCCGGCCCCCCTTCCCTGCGAAGGAAGGGGGGCGTCGACTCCGCTGGCCCCGCTCCGTCAGCCTCCGAATGCTAGGGGGTAGTCGAAAAACAGGAGGGCGTGAGGAGACAGCCTCATGCCCCGGGCAGGGGCGTGCCTCTGCCTCTCGGAGAGGGACGCGATGAAGGGCAATGTACTCGCGGGCAGGCTGCGGCTCGCTGGTGGGCTGGCGCTGGTGCTAATGACGGCGTGCGCGGCGCCGACGACGCCAACTGGTACAGCGAGCCGTGGTGAGGCAGCGCCGACGGCCCGGGCGGCCCCGGCGAGGGCGCCGGCCGCGGGAGCGACGGCGGCCGGCGCGAGCGCAGCCGGGACGGCGGGAAGCGCCGCGCCAGCGCCGGCCGGTGAGGCGGCCGCGGCCCCGCCGGCGCTGGCGGTGCGAGTAATGCACAACGCGGTGGCCGGGAGTCAGGCGCTGCTGCAAGTGATCCAGGACGCGGGGCTGTTCACGCAGCACGGGCTGGCGGTGGAGATCGGCAACGCGACGCCGCGGGCGACGACGGCGGCGCTCCTGGCCGGCGACGTGCCGCTGATGGTCAGCTCGGGCATCCATGCCGTGAGCGCGGGCCTGGCGGGCGGCGACACGGTGATCGTGTCGGGCGGGATCAGCACGCTCGATTCGAGTCTGTGGACGCGCGAGCCGCTGGCGCCGGCGGGGCTGCGCGGGCGGCGCATCGGGGTGAGCACGTTCGGCGATGCGGCCGACTTCGCCGCGCGGTTCGCCGCCAAGCGCTGGGGGCTGGACCCGACGCGCGACCTGGAGATCCTCCAGACGGGGCAGCCGTCCGAGCGGCTGGCGGCGCTGCAGGCGGGGGCGGTGGACGCGACGATCATCCAGCCGCCGCTCACGACGGTGGCGCGGAAGGCGGGCCTCTACCAACTGGCGGAGATGGCCGACCTGGGCCTGGAGTACCAGCACACGGGCGTGGTGACGACGCGGGCGCGGCTGGCTACGGACGCCGACGTGCTGGAGCGGTTCGTGGGTGCCTGGGCGGAAGGCGTGTACTACTACCGGGCGCGGCCGGACGTGGCGCGCGCCGCGGTGGGGCGCTTCATGAGCCTGGAGGACCCTGACGCGCTGGCGGAGACGTACGAGCGGTACATCAAGTGGTACGCGCGCCCGCCCTATCCCACGCTGAGCGGGATCCAGTCGATCCTAGACCAGCTTGCCGAGGGCGAGGATCCGCGGGCGCGCGACGCGCGGCCCGAGCAGTTCGTGGACACGCGGTTCCTGGACAAGCTGAGTGCGGCGGGGCAGTTCCAGCGGTGGGACCAGCAGTACCCGGCCGCGCCGTAAACCGACCGCCAGTTCAGCCGCCTTCCAGAAACAAGACCGTGTAGTAGTGCATGCCCCCCGGGCCACTCCAGGAGCCCACGCCCATCTCGCTGTAACGGCTGTCGAACATGATGTCCCGGTGAGCAGGGCTATTCAGCCAACCGCTGAACGCGGTCTGCACACTGCTAGTATCGGGGCGGTTGTTCCGCGCGATGATCTCGGCGCCCAGCTCGTAATCAAGCCCCGCCGCGTTCAGAAGATCGTCAAGACGGCTGCCATCGGGCGGATCGTGGCTAAAGTAGTCGTTCATGGCCATATCCTGGCTTCGCTCGCGCGCGACCGCGGCGAGATCATCCCGCGGCTCGAGGAGAGGAAGGCCCTCAGTGGCGCGAGCATCGTTGATCAGCACGTCAAGCTGGTCCTCGGCGAGCGCCTGATCGAAGGCCAGGGCCGGTGATGGCGTGGCGGCAAGCACGACGACAAGGATACTGCTCATACCGCACATTACGGTGGAGATAGAAGCCTCGCCCCATGTCATCCGCGACCACCTCGTCACCTGCCCAGTTTGCTACGTGACTGGCCAAAGGTGGCGGGAACGTTCGACATCGTCAAACGTTTCCGCCACCTCGGTCCGCCCGCCTCGCTATCAGTTATAACAGCACGCACAACGCCCTTACCGCGCGCCGTGCGCGACACCGCCGTCTAGAGTAGACCGGCGTCTGCGGCATGTCAATGGCTTGGCGGGACGTGGTGGATTTTGTGACATGGATGTCACATCACAAATCGCTCTACATGCACATTTGGCTGGTTTTGTCGCGATGTTAAGGAAAATGAATGGTGCAGTCGCCAGATAGGCCGAGGGTTGCGCTATTGGGCGATCGAGGAGCGTTATGGAGCCGCGCCGGAAGCGCGATTCTCGGGCAGAGCCGCGCGGGGGGGGCCGCACGGCGCTTGCGCGTTAAGCCGCGCGCCGCTGGGGCGCTGGCGCGCGGGTTCTGCGGACTATAGGCTGGCGCCGAACTGGCTCAGGGGTTGATCTCGCCAGGTGTGCTCGCGAGCGCTGCGCGCCGCGTGGCGGTGGCCGGCCCATCGATGGCCAGGGTCTGCGGGTCGAGGATTACGCCGTAGTCGTCGGCGGCAGCCCGGAGGGAGACGTAGCCTTCGCGCACGTCGGCCTGCACCCGCGCGGCCGGCCGCTCCCAGGGCGGCCCGTAGCCGCCGCCGCCCCCGGACTCCCGGATCGTCGCCTCGCCGGGGCGAAGCGCGGCCGCGGCAATCTTCCCGTTGGGGAAGGTCTCGATGCGACCATCCTGGCGCCGGATGGCGATGGCGTTCGGGCGGGCGGGCCGTCCACCGAACAACCCCCAGGGCGCGCAGCGGGTCCGCTCGATGCGGCTGTTGGTCGTCATCTCCCCGAGCACCCGGCAAGTGCGCCGCGCCCCGAGGCCGCCCCGGAACCGGCCGGCGCCGCCGGAGTCCGGCAGCAGGCAGTAGTCTTCGATGATGAGCGGGTAGCGGGCCTCGACGGCCTCCACGGGGCGGTTGTGGGTGTCCCCGTCGTTGATGCAGACGACCACGTTCATGCCATCCGCGTCGTGCCGGGCGCCCCAGCCGCCGCCCGGATTGCCGGGCGCGGCGACGAAGAACCGGCCGCTGCGCGGGTCCGCGCCGTAGAACATGTTGGTCATGAGGTCCGCGTGGTGCCCCGCGAGCACCTTGTCGGGCATGGCGGGCGCCATGGCGTGGATGATCGTGTCTACGACGGTCATCGGAATGGTCATCCACATGCGCACGGCCGCCGGCTTGGTGGCCGAGACGACGCGGCCGGGCGGGAGGATGACGCGCAGCGGCGCGAAGGCGCCGTCGTTGATCGGGTACAGAAGCGGCGAGGTGAGGCACTTGAAGGCCACCTGGGCCGCCGAGCGCCCGGCCGTCTGGCCCGCGTTGAAGTAGCCGGGCACCTGGCGGCTCACCTCGGTGAGATCGACCGTGAACCGGTCCCCTTCCACCCGGACCTGGACGCGCACCGGGATCGGGTGGCCGATCCGCACGCCGTCGTCGTCCATGAAGCTCTCGGCCGTGTACACGCCGTCCGGGATCGCCCGCACCGCCTGCCGGGCAACGGTTGCGCTGTGCGCGAAGATGCGGGCGATGCTACCCAGCACCGCGTCGCGCCCGTAGCGCCCCAGCAGCGCCAGCATCCGCCGCTCGCCGGTGCGGATCGCGGCTACCTGCGCGCGAAAGTCCCCCATCGCCAGGTCCGGGAAGCGCACGTTGCTCTTGATGATCTCGACTAGCTCCGCGTTCACCGCCCCCGCTCGGTAGATCTTGCAGATGGGGAGCTGCAGCCCCTCCTCGTAGATGTCCGTGGTGGCCCCGCGCAGGGTGCCGCCCACGTCCTGCCAGTGGGCCATGGACGCGGCGAAGGCCACCAGCTCGCCCTCCCAGAAGATCGGGAGGGTGAAGATGAAGTGGTTCAGGTGCGAGCCGTGGATGTAGCTGTCGTTGGTGAGGAGGATGTCGCCGGGGTGGATGTTCGCCTGGCCGTAGTGGGCCAGTTTCGCCTTGATGGTCTCGGACAGCCCGCGGATGAACATGGGGAGGCCGAGGCCGATGGAGACGGTGTTGCCGGCCGCGTCGAACAGCCCGACCGTGTAGTCCAGCGACTCGTAGATGATCATGTTGTAGGCAGTGCGCATGAGATTGGTCTTCATCTCGTCGGTGATCGCGACGAGCGCGCTGCGCACCACCTCCGTGGTGATAGGGTCGATGCCAGTGGTCGGGGCCGCGAGCGCCTGCCGGCTCATGCTCAGCTCCTGCGCGGGTGGGCCTTACGCTCATCATACCCTCGTCGTCCGCGATCAGCGAGACGGCTAGGCCATGCGTTGCTTGACTGTATCCGGCGGAAGCGTCATGCTGAGACTGCACCGTAGGGCAGCCGTGATCCTGATCCCTGCGCGGCACGGAGTCCGGATGGGGGGTGCTGGTTGCCGGAGACGATCCGGCTAGCGTCGCGACACTCGGGGACATGCTGCCCGCCGCGGCCTATCATGTGGCGTACGCCGCCACCGGCCTGGCCAGGCTCGCTCGCCTTCAGGCCGGGGCGGCCCGGGCTCCTGGTGCTAATGCGCTGGTGCCCAACCCTGTCGACATCGATCGTCTGGTAGAGGGCGTCGCCCGCGATTGTCCCCTTGACGGGAAACAGCCAGGGCTAGCGATCATGAGGGGAGAGAGTACCGGCGTGTCCAGGCCACGGACGAGCCTGGGCCGGGGCGTGCGTGTCCTGGCGAGGAAAGCGCTTACGCCGTCGACCGGCCCGGGTACGATCGATATTGCTACCTGGGCGAGCGAAGCCGGGAGAACTTCCCTGGCGGGCCATGATGGCAACGGCTGTCTTGGTCCGTCGGTGGGACGGTGGCTATGCCCTCACTGAGGCAAGTACGGGTTGGACGCCTGCTGACCATCCGCGAGCTGGCGCGGCAAGCCGGGGTGGCTATGAGCACTGTCTATCTGATCGAAGCCGGTCGCTCTCGGCCCAGCTTCCGCGTGATCCGTCAGCTCGCGGCCGCGCTCGGGGTCGAGCCGCAGACGGTCGACGAGTTCCGAGGGGCGTTGGAGCCGCGGTACGCGCCTCCACCGGTGGAGCCGGAGCGCTAGCTACCCCGCGGGCCGGCGCCGCGCCGGTCGGCTGGTCCGTCACGTCTGGCGGCGCCCGCTCAGGGCCACGGTCCCGCGGCGCCAGCGGTCTGCGGCGGCTCGCGGGGCTGCCACCCGCGCGCTTCGGCGGCGGTCGCTCGGCAGCAGGCTAGCCGGGAGCGGCGCCGTGGGCCGGGCCGCTACCGGGCGTAGGGGCCGAGCACGCCGACCGCGTAGTCGACGAACGACTGGTCCACGACGCGGCTCACGTCGGCCAGCTCGCCGGCGACGCAGCCCAGCCGCTGGAACAGGGCCAGGTCGTCGCGGACGCCCTGTACGTTGATGCGCCCGTCGGGGTCCAGGCCGGCCGGGGTGATCCGGTCGTAGAGCGCGACGTCCTTGACCGTCGTGTACTGGGCAAGGATCTGGGCGATCTCGGCGCGGCCCTGATGCTTGGGACCGAACGCGTCGTTGTAGTCACGGAGCGCGCGCACGTAGCCGACCATGAAGCGCTGCGCGGCGTCGGTGTGGGCGGCGAAGTCGGGCGAGTAGAAGATCGCGGCGATCTGTTGGTTCGGATAGATCTGATCCCCGGTCACGAATTCCGTGGCGATCCCCCGGTCCGTCGCCAGCGTGATGAGCGGCTCGAGCTGCCAGCCCACCTCCACCGCCCGGTTGGCTAGCGCAGCGGTCACGTCGGGAAACGGCATGAGCACGAACTCGACGTCGTCGCGCGTGAACCCGCCCCGCGCGAACAGCCGCTCGAACCACGGGTCCGAGGAATCGCACGGCGAGAGCTTCGTGACGGTCCGGCCGCGCACGTCGGCCGGGGTACGGAGCTGGCCGCTATCGTAGAGGTCCTGGCGGGCGAGCAGCCCCGCGAAGCCGAAGCCTGGCCGCAGCGATCCCTTGTCGGCAACCATCTTCATGCCGATCCCACGGGCCGTCACCTGGAAGGGGTTGGCGTTGACGCCGAAGCCGCCCACGTCGAGCTGGTTGGCGGCGACCGCGGTGCTGATGGCGTTGGGATCGGGGATCGTCTCGACTTGCACGTCGAGACCCAGGTCGCGGTAGTACCCGCGCTCGACGCCGATGTAGATACCCGAGTCGGAGATACTGGAGAGCGCGCCGACGCGCACCGTGACGGGCGGGTTGAGCGGCGGCGGCAGCGTCGCCGCCTGGGGCGCGGCCCCGCGCGTGGGAGTCGCCTGGGCGGCGCTCGGCGCGGCGCTGGCGGGTGTGGCCGCCGTCGGGGCAGCCGCCGTGGCCGCGCCAGGGGGCGTCGGCCCGGGTGCCGCGCCAGGCGGCGCCGGCTGGCAGCCGGCGAGGGCTAGCAGCAGGAGGGTCGAGCAGACCAGGGCCATACCTCGCATCGGTCTTACTCCCGTGCAGTCAACCGCGTGCCGGCGCCCCGCCCAGGCGCGGCTCCGGGCAGGGCGCAGCCCTACTGCGGAGCACTCGCGCACTATCCGCGGGCTGAACTACTACGCGAGGCTCTCGGCCGGCTACAGGGCCGGGCATCGTGCTTAGGGCTGGATCCCGAGCTGACTCCACGCCTGTTGCAGATAGGTCTCGTCCACAATCTGGTCAATCGTCGGGATCGGCAAGTCCTGGAAGGCGTTGTCCGAGCGCATGTCGTCGATCAGCGCCTGGATCGCCGCGCGGTTGGGCCGCCCGTTCTCATCCCACATCTTGCCCGGAATATTCGCCTCGTACGCTTGCTCGGCGATCTGCGGCGTCAGTTTGAACTCGTCTTCGTAGAAGCGTACAAGCTCCTCTTTGTTGGCCGGATCGTACAACCACTGGTACGTCTTGAGCATGCCCTTCATAAAGGCTACCAACGACTGCGCGCCGCGCTGGGCGGCATCGCGATCGACCGTCCAATCCTGAAAATCCATCTGCGGTAGCAGGTCCTCTACCGACCCGAGGTTCGTGTATCCCTGGTCTATCGCCTGGAAGTTGTATGGGTCGCCGAGCATCGTGGCGGCAATGGAGCCGTTCGTGAGCGCCGCGTAGCGGTCCGGGTTGTTGCCATCCACAACCGCTTCCCAGTCCCGGCCGCGCTCCATGCCGTAGCGCTTGAGCAGCAGCTCGGTCAACCGCCCCGTGCTCACGTTGATCCCTTCGACCCCGATCTGCTTGCCGCGGAGATCTTCGATGCGCTGGTACTGGGCCGCCGCGATGAAGTTGTAGGGCCACTTGGACTGGTAGCCCATCACCTGCCGCAGGGACTGCCCGTGCGCCACGGCCAGCACGACCGCGTCGGTGGACGAGACGGAGACGTTCAGCGAGCCCGACACCAGCCCCGCGATCTGCTGGGGCGTCGGCAGCACGACGATCTCCGGGTCGAGGCCCTGCTCGCGGAGGAAGCCTTTGTTGACCGAGATATAGAACGGCGAGTGGAACGTCGCGTTGCCGATGCGCCCGATCGTGTACTTGGTCAGCGCGCCGGCGGTCGGGGCCGCGGCGCTAGGCGGGGCCGCTCCCGCGGCCGGCGTCGGGGCAGCGCCAGCCGGCGCCGGGGCCGCGGGCGGGGCCGCGGGGGCGCCACAGGCGAGCGTGAGCAAGACGACGGCACCAAGGACGCTCAAGTGCCGCGGACAGAGCACTGGCACGGCGGACCTCCTCACCGGGCACGCGCGAGCCCGTGGACGCGATGCCGCTATCGTAGCACCCGCCCGGGGGGCCGGCAATCGGGGCCTGCCACGAGCTTGATGCCCTCGCCGTCGCTGCAGCAGCCACCGGCCGGGCGGCTGATCGGCGTGGACTGCTTCGATGAGAACGGTTGGGAGCTGACGCTCGCCCTCCAGCCGACGATCCGCGAGGAGCTGCACAATGGTGGGCCGCCGCTAGAGCCGCGGGGCAGTGTACCCCGCGGCGGGATTGGCGTCCGGTCGCGCCCGCGTTCATAATGGCCTCGGTCGGGCCGCGAGCGCCACCCGCGGCGCGGAACAGGAGGGCACCGTGGAGACTCTGGCCGAGCGCGCCGAGCGCGAGCTGAGCGATATCCTGGCGCAGTACACTGCCGGCGAGGCGGAGGTCGTGCGAGAGTACTTCGCGCGCCCCCACACGCGTGAAGAGTACCTGGACATCCTTCGCCGCCATATGGGCCGCGAGCTGTTCCCCGTGAACAAGCTGGCCCACGCCGCGACCCTGGTCCCGGAGCTGGAGCGGACGGTCGACCGCCACCGCTTCGCCGACCTGCTGACGGGGATCGCCGAGGAGTTCGGGCACTATACGCTGGTGGCCGACGTCGCGGAATGGCTGCTGGGCCGGCCGCTAACCCCCGACGAGGCCCGCGAGTACGAGGTGTTCGCGGCGCCCTATCCCGGCCTGCCGCGCGAGCGCCAGTACAATCCGCGGCTCCCGGACGCGAACGCCATGCTCGACCTCATCTGGCGCTACCGCGACGAAGACCCCAGCGAGTTCCATACCGAGGTCCAGCGCCTGACGGAGGGCGGCGGCGGGGCGGCGTTCCTGGAGGGCGGCCGCCTGAGCGGCGACGAGTTCCGTGAGCGGTATGCCGCGGCGATGCGCGCCATCGCCGCCGAGGAGCTGGACCACGGCCCGCACCGCGTGCCTGGATTCGTGGCGAAGTACGTCCAGACGGAGGCCGACCTGGCGCGCGCCGCGAGCCTGCTGCGCGAGCTGATGGCGCAACACCTGCGCGTCCGCAACGAGATGTTCGCGTATCCGCTCTCGCCGGAGCGCCTCGCCGCCATCGATCGGGGCGAGATCGAGCCCTGGCCGATGACCGCCGCGACGCCCGCGCCGGCCGAGCAGCGCGCCTGATGCCGGCCCCCGGCCGCGATGGCCGCAGATTCGGGGCCATCGCGGCCGGGCCGCCGCCTTACAGGCGATAGAGCCGGGCCGCGTTGCCGCCCATGAGCTTCGCCTTCACCCGCTCCGGCACGTCTTGCCGGCGCTGGATCGCGCTGACGAATCCCTCGTCCGCCGACGGATCGCCGTGCGGGTAGTCGGAGGCAAGCATGAGCCCGTCCTCGCCGAGGTGCCGCAGCAGGTAGGGGAGGTCCTCCTCCGACTCGCAGGCCACGAACGCCCGTCCCGCGCGGAACCACTCCGCCGGATCGCGGTAGAACGCCCGGTCGATGGCCTCGCGCCCCACGCCCGGCCGAATCTGCGGCGTGATCTTGCTCGGCGGTGTGGAGCGCCGCCGCAGCTGGTTGACCATGTACGGCACCCACTCGGCGCCCGTCTCGATGAAGCCGACGCGGAGCTTCGGGAAGCGGCCGAGCAGCCCATACGCCATGATGTAGACGAAGCTCCAGATGACGGGCGTGGTAGCCGAGCAGAAGAAGGAGTGGGCGTCGGTGAACAGCTCCGTGACCCGGGGCGCTCCCCACCCCAGATGGACGCAGAGCGACAGGTCCAGCTCGCTCATCGCGTCGTAGAGGGGGAAGAACGCGGGATCGCTCAGGTGCCGGTCGAACACGACGCCAAGAGTGAAGATGCCCGCGGCGCCCAGGTCGCTGGCGCGCTGGATCTCCTGCACCGCCGCCTGCGGGTCGCGGAAGGGCACCGGCGCCACCCATCTCAGGCGTCCCCGCGAGCGCGCGCACGCCGCCGCCAGGTAGCTGTTGTAGGCGCGGAAGAGCGCCGCTTCTAGCGCCACGTTCTGGATGGCGTTGACCAGGAACATCGTGGGATAGACGACCTGCCGGTCGATCCCGAAGCGGTCGAGCGCCGCCAGGCGGGCCTCGACGTCCTCCAGCGTCTGGTCGGCGACGGAGGCGGCGCTGTCGAGCGACCGCCGCGTGCCGGGCACCGAGAAAGTGGTGCGCCCGCCGACGCCGCCGATGTTGGGCAGGACCTTGCCCTCGATCAGCCACACGCCATTGGCGTCGCCCCACGCCGTGTCCCGGGGCAGCATCACCGGGAGCGGCCGCTGCGGCCGGAACGCCTCCTCTAGCGAGGCGAACATCGCCTCTCCCTCGATCACGTGCCCGTCCGCGTCGACCACCGGCACGGCACTCCGTGCCGCCGGGCCGCCGCGTGCTTCACCGGGCGCGGTGCGCGCGCGTTCGTCCACAACGGTCATGCTGCTCCCTCCCCGGCGCGGCCCGCGCCCAGCGGGTGCCGGCGCCATCCACTCGCCACGGGCGCTGCGGCCTGGCCTGATCCCGCCGCGGCGCCCTGCCGGCTCCGATAGCCCGCCTCGACGCGGCGGTCTGCCTCCGGCAGCAAGCGCGCGTCCATGCCGCCGGTATACCGAGCCACCGCCCCGGGGGCAAGTCCGCCGCTGCCCGGCGGCGGTGAGGGGGCGTGGCCCCCGGGCGCAGCGGGGCGATGGCGGCGCTTCGCGCACCTTTCAGGGCCCGCCATACCTGGTGTGCAGTCCCGGACTGCACACCAGGTATGGAAACCATTTCTTTAGCGGGTGACGCGGAGCCGCTCTAGCTCCTCGCTGGGCTGGGCCAGTCCGCCCGCGAAGGCGAGGCGCGCGAGCAAGGCGCCGCCGAGCGTGGTGACGGCGATCATCGTGGCGGCGAGCGCGTAGCCCGCCGGGCTCAGGACGCCGTTCACGAGGAGGTTCACGGCGAGGACGAGATCGACAGCGCCGCGGGGCACGAGCAGCGTGCCAACGCGCAGCCCCTCGCGTCCGCCAAGCAGGCCGCCCGCGAGCTTGCCGACGATCGCGGTGGCGGCGAGCAGTACTCCCTCCCAGGACACCAGCCGCAGGTCCAGCATCGCCCCGGCCAGGGCGAAGTAGCTGGCCTCGAACGGGAAGAACGTCTCGAAGAAGGGGTTGGGCTGGTCGGCGGCATCGGGAAAGAACAGGGGGCGCGACCCGATGCCCCAGCCGAGCGCCGCGGGCAGCAGCTCGACACCGAGCTGATCGGCGAGGCTGACGACGCCCAGCGTGAGGCCGAACCCGAGGGCGATGAAGGCCGCCGGGCGCCCCACGTTGCGTCGCGCCCGGCGGCCCCAGCAGCGCAGGTGCTCGCGCATTGGCCCCTCGGCCAGCGCGATCATGGCGGCCAGGTAGATAATGGTCTTGGCCAAGTGGACCAGCGGCGGCTCGGCCGCGTGTTCGGCGTTGACCAGCGGGATGAGCGCGATCAGCACGAGGTCGACGAGCAGCGCCGCCACGATGGCGGTGCGGGTGAGCGGGTGGTGCAGCCGCCCGAGCGACTGGACGACGGCCAGCAGGACCGGGATGGCGGAGGCGGCAGAGAGCAGCGCGATCCCGAACTGCTCGCGGGGGGCGAAGGAACCCAGCAGCCCCAGGGTCAGCAGCCCGAGCGTGAACAGCGCGGAGCAGAGCGCTCCGCCCAAGCCCACCACGATGGCCTGGACGAGCGGGCGGCCCGGCCGCAGCGCGGCGACCTCTAGCTCGACCCCGGCGCCCCACATGAGGAGCACGGCGCCCAGGGCGCGGAAGCTCAGCAGCGGCTCGGGCGGCAAGACCTGGTTGCTGGGCCAGAGCAGGTTGGCGCCGAAGGGGCTGCCCGCGCCGATGAGCGCGCCGAGCGCCAGGGCGACGAGCGGGCCGGGCACGACCGCGACCCGCGCGGCGACGAGGTAGCTCAGGCCGCCGAGCGCGAGCAGCAACGCTAGGGACGCCAGCATCGCGAAAACGTCCTCCCTGGTGCGCGGGCGGCCTGGGCCGCCGGCTCCCGGCGCGACCAGGTTGCAGTATGATACCTGCAATATAGTGCATGCAAGAGGCTTCAGCGCGAGGGGTAGGGGTGGCGCGCGGGGCAGGTGGTGGCGGGGGGCGGCATGAGCGAGCGGTGGACCTTGCTGACGAGCCACGGACACGTGCTGTTCTATCTGGCGGCGGAGCCCGACGCGACCATCCGCCAGATCACCGACGACATCGGCCTCTCGGAGCGGCGGGTCGTCGCGGTGCTGCACGATCTCGAGGCAGCGGGCATGGTCCGCGCGACGAAGATGGGGAACCGCAAGCACTACGAGGTGAACCCCGACGCCAAGTTCCGGCACCCGACGCTCAGCCACGTGGCGCTGCGCGACGTGCTGGGCCAGCTCCGCATGCGGGCGAGCGGCCCGCCGCCGCTGCGCTGGCGTCGCTGAGCCGCTGACGAGCGCAGTAAGCGCGCGGCGGCCGGGTGGCCTGGCGCGGGCGCCGCGCCGTACCATGCTCAGCAGCCGACCGCGCGGCCGTGGCGAGCCGCGCCGGGGGCGGTCGGGCGGTGTGTCGAGCACGAAGGGGGTAGCGCGCCATGTTCCGCTTCTTTCCGAACAACTACATGTGGTCGCAGGGCGTCATGCGGGCGCTGCAGTCGGGCGGCGCGATCGGCGAGGTGATCCAGGTGGTGAACGCCCTGCAGGGCGCCGCCGACGCCTACGACAAGGAAGCGTGGTACGCGGCGTGGCGCGACCTGGGCGACCACCTGTGGCAGCAGGGCGAGATCGAGCGCGCGGCCGATCACCCGCGCAGCGCGCGCGGCAGTTTCCTGCGCGCGTGCAGCTACTACCAGTGGGCGATCGCCTACATGGACCACGACGACCCACGCAAGGGGGAGACGCACCGCCGCTCGCTGGACGCGTTCGCGCGCTACGCTGAGCGCTGCGAGCCGCCGATCGAGCACGTGGAGGTCCCCTACGAGGGCACGTCGTTCCCGGCCTGGTTCGTGCCGGGCGCGGGCGGTGCGGCGCGCAAGCCGGCCATCATCTACCTGCCGGGACTGGACAGCACGAAGGAGCAGGGCTTGCCGTTCGCGCTGGCGATGGCCGAGCGCGGCTTCGGGGTGCTGCTGCCGGACGGGCCGGGCGTGGGCGAGGCCGTGCAGTTCCGCGGCATGCCCAACCGCTACGACTACGAGGTGCCGGGCAAGGCGAATTTCGACTACCTGGCGAGCCGGCCGGACGTGGACCCGAATCGCATCGTCGCGGTGGGCGTGAGCATGGGCGGCTACCGCGCGCCGCGGTTCGCGGCGTTCGAGCCGCGGCTGGCGGGCTGCGTGGCCTGGGGCGCCGTGTGGGACTGGGCGGTGGTCTGGGCCGGCCGCATCGCCAACGAGCGGGGCAACGTGCCGGTGCCGCACAGCCACGTGATGCACGTCATGGGCGCGGGCAGCATCGACGAGGTGACGCGCATCGTGCAGGACTGGCGGCTGGAGCCGGTGGCGGGGCAGATCCAGTGCCCGCTGCTGGTCACGCACGGCGAGCAGGACGCGCAGATCCCCGTCGAGCAGGCGTACAAGCTGTACGAGGCGGCCGGCTCGCCCCAAAAGGAGCTGAAGATCTTCACGGCGGCGGAGGGCGGCTCGGCGCACAGCCAGAACGACAACCGGCCGCTGGCCTACGCCTACATCGGCGACTGGCTGGAGGACGTGCTGCTGCGCGGGCGGCGGCGCGAGGGCGTGACGATTGGGTGGGAGCGCCGGGCATGAGCGGGGGGGCGCTGCGGCGCGGACTGACGATCGGGGCGCTGGTGGCCGCGCTGGCGGCGTGCGCGGCGCCGGCCAGCCAGCCGGCCAGCCAGCCGCCAGGCGGAGCGCCGCCGGCGAGTGGAGCGCCCGCGGCCGGCGGGGGCGCGGCCGCGGCCGGGAGCGCGCCGGCCGCGCCGGCGCCGCCGGCGACCGCCACGCGGCCGCCCACGCAGCGGGTGGCCATCGGGGTGCCGGACCCGTCGCTGGCGTACCTGCCGGCGCACGTGGCCTGGAAGCGGGGCTTCTTCGAAGAGGAGGGGCTGGCCGTCGAGTTCCCGCAGGTCACGGGCAACGCGATCATCCCGTCGCTGCTGAGCGGCGACATCGACTTCACGACGAACCTGTCGTCGATCGGCTCGCACGCGGGCCAGGGCGGGCCGTCGAAGATCCTGCAGTTCCACTCGGTGAAGCTGCAGCACGTGCTGGTGGTCAACCCCGCGATCACGGACGTGCTGCAGCTCAGCGGCAAGCGTATCACGGTGCAGAGCCCCGGCACGCTGCCGTCGTTCGAGGCGCAGAAGATGGCAGACCACTACGGGTTGCGCGACGTGACGATGCTCTCGGCGGGCAGCGAGCCGGAGCGCCTGGCGACGCTGGAGGCGGGCGCCAGTGACGCCTACGTGGCGTCGGTGCCGGGCAACATCATCGCCGAACGGCGCGGCTACCCGACGCTGCTACGCTTCAGCACGGTCCTGGACGTGCCGCAGGCGGGGCTGGGCACGAGCGAGGACGAGCTGCGCAACAAGCCCGACCTGATCGAGCGCGCCCTGCGCGCCAGCGCCCGGGCGCTGCCGGTGTTGCACACTGACCGCGACGCCGTGGTGCAGATGATCGCGGACTGGATCGCGCTGTCGCCGGAGGACGCGGCGCGCGCCTATGACTTCGTGATCGACACCTTCAGCGCGAACGGTATCCCGACCGAGGCGCAGCAGCGGGCGTATCTGGGGCTGATGCAGGAGACGGCGAACGTGCCGGCCGACGCGACGCCCGACCGTATCTTCGACTTCGCGCTGGCGCGGAAGGTCGCGGGCGAGCTGGGGCTGCCCAACCAGTAGCGCGGGGTGCTCGCGACGCGGGGTGTCCCGTATGATGTAGGCAGAATCGGGCGTCGAGGAGCCCGGGGGCACAGTACCGGAACTTTGGGAGGAGCGCATGATTACCGAGCAGCCAGGCACGGCCCAGGGCAAGCAGGCGTCGGCCCCGCCGTTCAAGATCAACAAGGTGGGCCACGTCGTGTTCTACGTGTCGGACATTGACCGCTCGATCAAGTTCTACACCGAGGTGCTGCCGTTCAAGGTCAGCGACGTGAACGAGCAGGGCATGGTGTTCCTGCGCTGCGCCGCGAACGACCACCACACCTTGGCCCTCGTGCCGCGGCCCGAGGGCCAGATGGCGCCGGCGGACTCCGTGCGATTGCACCACTTCGCGATGGAAGTGGACAGCGTAGACACGCTGTTCACGATCCGCGACTGGCTGAAGCAGCACGGCGTGCAGTTCGTCTATGAGGGGCGGCGCGGCCCGGGGTCGAATCCGGGCATCGAGTTCCTCGACCCGGATGGCTACGCCCTCGAGCTGTACGCGGACATGGACAAGGTGGACTGGGAGAACGGCGTGAGCCGGCCCGGCGACCAGTGGCGGCGCGCGAAGTCGCTGGAAGAGGTGGTGGCGAACCCGCTGCCGCAGTGGCCGCCGAAGCAGTAGCGCGAGTGTGCGGCGACCGGGAGGCTGGTCAGCCCCGCGGTCGCGCCTGGCCATCAGCCGACAGTACGTAGGGCAGGGGCTCGTCCCCTGCCGCCCGCTGTGGCGATCGCCACGGGGCGGTAAGGAACGAGTCCTTAGCCTACGTGGGGGCGTGCCCAAGGGGCGAGAGGGAGGGGCGATGCCGGTACAGGACCTGCGCGAGTGGATCGCGGCCGTGGACGCGATGGGCGAGCTGACCCGCGTGGAGGGCGTAGACCCGTACCTGGAGCTGGGCGGGCTGGTCGACCTCTACCAGTGGGACATGGGCAACCCGGCGCTGCTGTTCGACCACATCAAGGGCTACCGGCCGGGCTACCGCCTGCTTGCCAACGTGTTCACGTCGCTCCCCCGCATCGCCCTCAGCCTGAACCTGCCGACGAACTACGGCCCACGCGACTTCGTGGAGGCCTGGCGCACCCAGCTCAAGGACCTCCAGCCCCAGCCGGCCGTGCTGGTCGACCGCGGCCCCGTGCTGGAGAACCAGCAGCAGGGCGACGCGGTGGACGTCAGCCAGTTCCCGGCGCCCGTCTGGCACGCCCACGACGGCGGGCGCTTCCTGGGCACCGGCTGCATCGTGGTGATGCGCGACCCGGACACCGGCTGGGTGAACGCGGGCACGTACCGCGTGCAGGCGCACGACGACAAGACGCTCGGCATCTACATCTCGCCCGGCAAGCACGGCCGCCTGATCCGCGAGAAGTACTGGCAGCGCGGCGAGGCGTGCCCCGTTGCGGTGTCCGTCGGCCACGACCCGCTGCTGCTGCTGCTCGGCGGGCTGGAGGTGGACTACGGCAAGGACGAGTACGACCTCGCGGGCGCGCTGCGCGGCGAGCCGGTGTCGCTGATCGCGGCGCCGTACACGGGGCTGCCAGTGCCGGCGACCGCCGAGATCGTGCTGGAGGGCGAGATCCCGCCGGGCGAGACGCGGCTGGAGGGGCCGCTCGGCGAGTGGACGGGCTACTACGCGAGCGGCGAGAAGGAAGAGCCGATCATCCGCGTGAAGTCCGTGCTCCACCGCGACAACCCGATCGTGCTGGGCTGTATCCCCGGCATGCCGCCGAACGACAACACCTACTTCCGCAGCCCGCTGCGCGCGGCGCTGATCTGGGACGAGCTAGAGCGGTCGGGCGTGCCGGGCATCGCCGGCGTGTGGTCGCACGAGGCCGGCGGCGGCCGCCTGTTCAACATCGTGGCGATCAAGCAGCTCTATCCAGGCCACTCGAAGCAGGTGGGGATGGCCGTGGCGAGCTGCCACGCGGGCGCCTACGCCAACCGCTACGTGGTCGTCGTGGACGACGACGTCGACCCGACGGACACCAACCAGGTGCTCTGGGCGATGTGTACCCGCACGGACGTGATCGACGACGTGGACGTGATGAAGAAGTGCTGGAGCACGCCGCTCGACCCGATGGCCTACGCCGGCGAGGGCCCGCGCTACTACAACAACCGCATGATCATCGACGCCTGCCGGCCCTACGACCGCCTGCAGACGTTCCCCGCGGTGGCGCGCTGCACGACCGCCGAGGCCCAGGACCTGCGCGCGCGCTGGCCGGAGCTATTCGACGCCCACGGCCGCGCCCGCAAGGACGCCCGCCAGGTGAGCCACGCGCCCGCCCCCGCCGGCCGCTAAGCTGGGATGGGGCCGGCCTAGCCGGCCTCATCCTCCACGAGCCGCCCAGCGTCGTCCACCGTTAGCACTGGCTGGCGGAGGGAGGCCCGCATCCAGGCGAGGTAGCGATCCAGCTCCTCCAACGACTCGCCCTCGACCGCCTCGGGGATGGCCGTGCAGGCTTCCGGCCGGTCTTCGTCGTCGTAGTAGACCTCGTGGATCGCGTACCAATCCTCGCCGTCGCGCCGCGACCGGATGACGCGGTGGTTCCAGTACATGCAGCTCGCCTCCACGCCGCCGGCCGCGCCGCGGCGACCGACCGGCCGCGGGCGCGATGAATCACGCCCCTATAGCACGCGGGGCGCGGTCAGAGGGTGATGCCGTGGTCGCGGCACCAGCGCTCGGCGCCCGGGTGGAGCGGCACGTCGCGCGGCGTCTCCGGCGTCTGCTGGTAGAGCTGCGGGATGCCGGTGTACTCGCCCGGCTCCCACGGAATCGTGGCCGCGCGGGCTTGCAGCGCCTCGCAGAGCAGGTACACGTCGTCGTCGGGCAGGTCGGCGCGCGTGTACAGCGGCCAGCCGCCGTAGTCGATGCCCACGCACGCCTCGGTCAGGTGCGGAAAGCGGCCGAGCGGGCCACCCGGCGGGATGGCCGCCCGCCGCCAGCCGAGCGCCTCGAGCTGCTGCAGCACCGGCTCCTCGAAGGCGATCGGGCGCAGCCCGGCCGCCAGGCCGGCGTCCAGCCAGCTCTTCATGCCCTCATCGAAGACAGCGTCGATAGCGCCGGTGCGGAGCGCTTCCAGGCGGGCGGGATCGGAGGGCGGGCCGACGAGCTGTAGCGAGCCGCCCCAGGACACGAGATCGTCGAGCGTGAAGTCGTAGAGCGCCAGGATCTGGTCGAGCAGCACACGAGTGGAGTGGGTCGCGTCGGCGCGGATGGAGAGGCGCAGCGGGTAGCGCTCGGCCTTGAGCTGCGCCATCGCGGTGATGCCCGTGCGCGGGTGGATGGCGTGGACGTAGCGGTCCCACGAGGGGTAGCTGCCGATGACGCGCACCGGCAGCAGCTCGCGGAACAACCCGACGCCGCGGTACGCCTGCGTGAGCAGCGCCGAGGGGTTCATGAACGTGACGTCTAGCTCGCCGCGCACGATAGCGTGGGCCAGGAACGGCGAGCCGTCGGTCATGCGCAGCCAGGGCCGGAACTGCTCGCCCGAGCCGCTGCCGACGGCGACGTACAGCGTGCGGGTGGCGTTGGCCCGGGCCTTGGCGGTATCGCTGAGCTGCAGCGCCAGCTCGGAGAGCATGACGTTGCGGATCATCGCGGCGTTCGGCGCGCCGCGGCGCAGTTGCGGCTCCATGTCGGCCTCCTGTCAGTCTGCTGCGAACAGACCCCGAGGTAGCTTGCTGGCCGCTATTGTAGAGCACAGAGAGGGCCTGGCTCGTTCAGAGCCAGGCCCTCTCTTGGGGGCTCCTGGTCTACGGCGCGACCGTAGCGCCGTCGTCGCCACGCGCGGGGCGAGTGGCGAATGCGCACTCGAGCAAGAGCGCGGCAGGGAATGGGGCGCCCGGGCCTCATCCGCCGCCAGCGCGCCGAGCCAGCCGCCCGCGCCAGCGCCTGTCACCCTGATGCTTACCTGCGTTGCCGACCCGGCTTCCCGTTACGCCCGGCCGCGCCCGCTACATGTCTGAGCGGCTGCCCGCGTCCGGACGTAGCGGATGGCAGTAGTCGTCGGGCAGACGCAGGTGGCTCGCGTCGTCCGCACCGTTCGCATCGGACGGGCTACTGCTGCGGCAGCCCGCGTCGTCCGCACCGTTCTCATCGGACGGGCTACTGCTGTGGCAGCCCGCGTTCGCGCCTGGTAGCCGGCGCGCGGCCGGGCCGTGGCGCGATAAGCCATCCGCATCGGCCGGGGCGTCGTCGGCCTCCGATAGGCTTGAGCGACCCGAGCGGTCCGCCGAGCCTGAGCGGCACGGGCGGTGCTAGGTGTCGGGCAGGTGCAAGTAGCTCGCACCGTCTGGGCCGCCATCGTGGTCCGGCTGGCAGCCGCCGTGCGAGCCGTGGGGCGTGCCGAATAGCGGCGTCGCGGTGTCTGGGCAACCGTCCGGCTGCCAGCGGGGCGGGCTGCGTGGGCCGCCGCCTGACTCCGCGCGGCCGGCGTCGCACGATGCCTCAGCTCGCTGGCCTGAGCGGCGGAGGCCGTAAGCACGAGCCCCACGAGGAATACGCCCGCGGCCAAGACCACACTGCGGATAAGGAATGTCTTCATAGTGCGCCCTCCTGCGCGATGCTCCTTCGATGTGCCTAGTGCGGGATCAGGGGAGCTATCCGGGCATAGCCCCCCGCTCCTGGCCCCGGATACGCAGGAGGCTTGGAGGTCACCCCCAAACCCCGGCCCTGGCGGGGTACTAGCTAGGCGGTGGCTGGAGCGGCTAGCGCAAGCGATGCTGCAAGCTTCAGGCCAGCATCGGGGCGCCTCGCGGACGGCGCCTGCAGGCGCAGAACATCTTAGAAAGCGCTGAGACATCCTGGCGTCAGGGAGGCAGGGGACAAGCGCCCAGGGCTACGGTTGGCACTGGTTCAGGGGGCTGCCGTCGGGCGCCAAGAGCAGGGCGTGCCCTCGTCGGGTCGGCCGACGAGCACGCGCAGCGCGCCCGGCGCGATCTCGAACTGGGCTGGCGTGATGCCGACAGCGTCGCCATCAGCGTGCACCGGCAGCGGGCGGCGGTGACGATTGACCAGGCTCACGCGGACGGAGTGCGCGCGCAGCGTGATCGTGCCCGGCGGCGGCGGGAGCCGGCGGCCGCCGAACACGGCGAGCAGGTGGGCCAGGATGCGCAGCACGCCGAGCCCGCGGAAGATGACTACGTCGAGCAGCCCGTCGTCGATGCGCGCGTCCGGGGCGAGCGCGTAGGCCGCACCGACGAACGGCGAGTTCGCCACCGTGACCATCGGCGCGCGCACCTGGCGCGCGCGCCCGTCGGCCTCGACCAGCAGCCGCGGCGTCCCGAGGTCGTGGACGAAGCGAAGGAGGCCCTGGAGCGTGCGCAGGCGCAGGCCGCGCGCGTCAAGCTGCTCGAAGTAGCCGAACAGGCCAGCGGCCAGCCCCACGCCCCCCGCTTCCAGGAAGTAAATGTGGCCTACCTTGCCCAGGTCCATCGCCAGCACTTCCCCGCCGGCGATCAGCCGCGCCGCCGCCATGAGGTCGCGCGGGATGCAGAGGGTGCGGGCGACGTTCATGATGCTGCCCAGCGGCATGACGCCGAGCACGGCGTCGGTGCCGGCCAGCGCCTGAGCGACCTCGCCCACGGTGCCGTCCCCTCCGGCGGCGATGACCAGACGGTGCCCCGCGGCCACCGCCGCCCACGCGAGCTTGGTCGCGTGGCCGGCGTACTCCGTTGGCCGCGGCTCGAACGCCACGCCGGCGGCACGGAGCGCCTGCTGCACCTCGTGCGGCCCGCCGGCGTTCGTGGTCAACCCCAGCTTGTGGCCGGCGTTGGGATTGAAGATCAGCGCGGCGGGCGGCTGGCTGGCCACGGTTCCCCTCACCCGGTCCACATTCGGGGCGGGGCGTCAGCCGCGCCCAGGACACTACACGTGCCAGTGTCCTCTGTAGGATAGCGATTTGGCGCCCACCTCGTGGCGACAGGGGCAAAATACACGCGTGGACGTCTGGTATGATCGGACTGAGATAGTAGAGGTTTAGCCCGTGAGCAAAGAGCTACTGGACATCGACGTCACGAATGCTCCTGAGCTCGCCCGCGTAGCTGAGGAAGTCAAGGCCACCAACACGCCGCGAGTGCTCAGCCGCAACAGCGAGCCCATCGCCATGGTGGTGCCGATCCGAGAGCGCTGTGCTCCCCAGGGCCCGACCGAGGCCGACATTGCGGCCACCATGTCTTCCGCAGGCACCTGGGCGGACGTGGACGCCGAAGCTCTCGAGCGGCAGCTCCGGGAAGGACGCAGCGATCACCGCCCCACTCCGCGGCTATGAGGTATCTCGTAGACACCGATCTGGTGATCGACTATCTCAAGAACGTCCCCGCGGCCACGCAGCTCATCAATCCCCTTCTCGCGCAGGGCGTGGCCTTACTCTCGTAACTCGCAACACGAGGGACTACGCTGACATCCCCGGCCTGACCCTTCTCTAAGCCGGGGCGTGACGCGCCACTCTCACCAGGGTGCCAGTATCGCGGCGTGGAAGTGTGCTACGATGCGGGCCAGGCGAGGGGCCGCCAAGCTACCCGAGGAGAAGCGTTGCCGTGGAGCGAGTCGCGCCGCGCAAGGGGCTGCCGGCCTGGCCGCTGGGCTGGGCGATGGCGGGGCGGGCGCGGCCGGACTACGGCGCGCTCGGCCTGTACGCGCTCGCGCTCGTCGCCACGGGCGCGGTGCTGCTGCCCATCGCGCTGACGCTCGTCGCCAGCCTGCGTGAGGGGCTGCTGACCGAGGGCGGGCCGTGGGCGCTGGCGAACTTCCAGACGGTCGTGACGCACCCGCGCTTCGGCCAGGTCGTCGGCAACACGCTGGCGCTGGGACTCGGCACGGTGGCGGTGATGCTGGCGATCGCCGTGCCGCTCACCTGGCTCGTCGCCCGCTCCGACCTGCCGGGCCGCGGCCTCGTGTACACGCTGCTCGTCGCGCAGGTCGCTATCCCCAGCTTCCTCACGGCGATGGCCTACGTGTTCTTGCTGAACCCTCGCAACGGCATCGTGAACCTCTGGCTGAAGGCGCTGCTCGGCGTGCAGGAGCCCCTCGTCAACGTGCAGAGCGTCGCCTGGATGGCCGCGCTCCAGGGCATCGTGCTGGTGCCCGCGGCAGTGTTCATGATGCTGGCCGCGTTCGCCGCGATGGACCCCACGCTGGAGGAGGCGGCGGCGGTGAGCGGCCTGCCCCGCGCGCAGGTCATACTGCGCGTGGTCTGTCCGATGCTGCTGCCGAGCATCTTGGCCGCGGGCCTGTTCTTCTTCGTGATCGCGGTCGAGATCTTCGACTTCGCGGGCATCATCGGCATGCCGGCCGACATCTTCGTCGTCAGTAGCTGGATCTACGACCTCACGCACCCCTCGACGGGCCTGCCGCTCTACGGGCCGGCCAGCAGCGTGGGCGTGCTGCTGATGGCGCTCACGGTGCCGGCAGTGATCCTCTACCTGTGGGCCACGCGCAGCGCCGGCCGCTACGTCACCGTCACCGGCAAGCGCGGGCGGGCGCGGCCCCTGCCGCTCGGGCGCTGGCGCTGGCCCGCGCTCGCCTTCGTGGGCGGCTACTTCAGCCTCTCCTTCGCCATCCCCGCGCTCACGCTGTTCTGGGCGTCGCTCGTCCCGTATCTCCAGCCGCCGTCCGCGGCGGCGCTCGGCCGCGCGAGTCTCCAGAGCTACGCCTACGCGCTCGGCTTCTTCGGCACGCCGCTCAAGAACACGTTGCTGCTGATGGTCGCCACGGCCACGCTGGCCTGTGGGCTCAGCCTGTGCGTGTCCTGGGTGGTGACGCGCTCGCGCCTGCCCGGCCGCAAGCTGCTCGACGGGGTGGTCTTCCTGGCGCCGGCGATCCCGGCGCTGATCGGCGCGGTGGCGTTCATGTACGTGGCGCTGTCGATCTACCGCGTGGTGCCGCTCTACGGCACGATCTGGCTGATCGTGCTGGCGCTCGCCGTGCGGGCGCTGGCGTTCACCAGCCGCACGCTGAACGGCGCGGCCATCCAGCTGCACCCGGAGCTGGACGAGGCGGCGCGTGTGTCGGGCCTGCCGACGCTCGCCGCCTTCCGCCGCATCTTCGTGCCGCTGGTCGCGCCCGCGCTAGTCTACGCCTGGACGTGGGTCGCGGTGCTGGCGGCGCGCGACCTGACGACGCCGATCATGCTCTACGCGCGCGACAACCCGACGGTCGCCACGCTGATCTTCAACTTGCAGGCCAACGGCAAGTCGGACCAGGCGGCCGCCGGCGCGGTGCTGCTCATGGGCGTGCTGATCGTCGTCTCGATCGTCGCGCGGCGGCTCGCCCGCGGCTACCTCGCCGCCTAACCCTTCCCGACCGACTTGCTTGGCCAGCGGCCAGGGTGCGGAGTCTGTAACATCGCGCGATGATCGTCGTTTACTCCCGCGAGGCAGCAAAATAGTGGTATACGGCCTGCGGGAGCTGAATGAGCCGCGGTAGCTGGGCGCCGGACGAGATCCTCCGGCATCCCGATGGAACAGAGGAGCATCTTCGTTACCGTCGTACTCTCGCCGCGGACGGTGCGCGGGCGCGCATTCGGAAGGTATTGGGCGCTGACGGCCGGACGCAAGAGGTGTGGCACGAGGTGGTCGCGGCCGATGGTCGGCTCATTCATCAGCATATCAAATGGAAGCGTGAGGGAGACGCCTGATGGCGCTGGCGGCCGACCCCCGACACCCTGAGAGCGACGTGGCCGACGTTGTGGAGTCGCTCGCGCAGCTGATCCAGCGTGACCTGGTCCGGGATGCGGAGGTCGTGCTGGCGTTCCTGGCGTTATGGCTATTGGATCGCGTGCAGGCGAACCGAATGAGCCGAGAGCAGGCAGACGCCGTGTTCACGGCGATCGATGCGCGCTTGAGCGCACCCGGGCAGGGGTCGCCCTTCTCTCCGGACGTCCAGGAGCTGCTTTTCGAAGGGGAGTTCCTGCACCATCTGGGCGAGACCGACGGCCCCGATCCAGACCGCCTGCGCGCGATGGCACTCGCCATCCTCCAACGCGCCGAGCAGCCAGAGACGCTGCGCTAGCCGTCCGCCCTTACGCGGCCCAGCGCGGACCAGGCATGTCTGGCTGGGCGCGAGCCGCGCGCAGTTCAGTCAGCGCAGAAATCGGGGTATCTCGTCGGCCGAACCGGGTATCATGAGGCGCACCACGTTCTGGGAGGGATGCGATGCGCATGCGACGCATGTTGGCCGTGGGCCTGGTCAGTGGCCTGATGTTCTCCGCGGGCGTGCTGGTGGGCAGCCACGGCGCGTTCGGAACGGCCCAGGCGCAGACGACGGGCGGCTCTCCGTCCGCCTCGTCCATCCAGGAGTACCCGTTGCCCAACGGCGTGCTCTGCTACACCCTGACGGCGGGGAGCGGGGGCTTCTCGTGCGTGTACGCGCCCGGGCTCAGCCCGGCCACCAGCGCGCCGCGGCCGTAAGGCCCGTCGTCGACAAACGCGGCGCCCCCGGCACCTCGCTGAGAGGTGCCGGGGGCGCCGCGTTTTGACTACCACGCTTTCGCCGCCGTTGAGCCACCCTATAGCGGCCGCGTCGTAGGGCCGGAGCTGGTCCCCTGGCGCCCGGCCGGGATGGCTGACACACGCCGCTCCGGCGCAGGTCACGTAAGGCCGGGGCTGGTCCCCTGCCGCCCGGGGGCCGGGCGGCTCAAGCGCTATGGAGACTGCTCCAGACCGCAGCCCCGATCCAGACAAGTCCTCCGTCAAGTGCTTGACAGGGTTTGGGTCAAGCCTGCGACAGCGACGCCGTGCGCGGGAGCGTACCATGATACACTGACGGCCCGATACTTGACTCGTCTTCCAGGGCGGGGCATAGTAGCGCTCATCGAGGCGGGCCACCGGACTTACGCCACGAGACGAGACTATGCCCGGTAGTCGCACGCGCGAAGGACGGCTCTTCCGCAAGTACGTCGTCGCCTTCGTGCTGCTCGTGAGCGCGGCGCTGCTGGCCAGCGGGCTCATCCAAACTTACTTCGCCTACGGGGAGAGCAAGAGCGCCCTCTCGCGCATCGAGCGCGAGAAGGCCGTAAACGCCGCCTCCACCATCCAGCAGTTCATCGCGGACATCGAGAAGCAGATTGGCTGGGCCAACCCCGCCGTCCAGTTGGGCAGCGGCGTGTCGCGCGAGCAGCGCCGCGACGACTACCTCCGCTTGCTGCGCCAGGCGCCCGAGGTCACCGAGGTCGCTTACCTGGACGCGGACGGCATCGAGCAGCTGCGCGTCTCGCGGCTGGCGATGAACGTCGAGGGGACCCGCCAGGACTTCTCGGGCGACGAGGCGTTCCGAGCAGCTCGCACCGGGAAGCCCTATTACGGCCCCGTCTATTTCCGCAACGAGTCCGAGCCCTACATGACCATCGCCATCGCCGAGAACGGCGACCATGGCGGCGTGACGGTGGCCGAAGTCAACCTGAAGTTCATCTGGGACGTGATCTCGCGCATCAAGATCGGCCAGGCCGGCTACGCCTACGTGGTCGACGGCAACGGCCAGCTCATCGCGCACCCCGACATCAGCCTCGTCCTGCAGAAGACCAGTCTGGTCGCGCTGCCCCAGGTGCAGACGGCGCTTGCCAATCCTGCCTTGCCCGGCCAGGAGGGCGAGGAGGCCATCATTGCTCGGGACATGCAGGGCCGCGAGGTGCTCACGGCCTACGAGACGGTGAGCCCGCCGGGCTGGGCGGTGTTCGTCGATCAGCCGCTGCGGGAGGCGTTCGCGCCGATCTTCGCTGCCTTCGCCCGCATGGGCTTCCTGCTGGTCCTCGGCATCGGGCTGTCGGTCCTGGCGAGTCTGGTGCTGGCCCGCAAGATGGTGCGGCCCATCCAGGCGCTCCAGGCGGGCGCCGCGCGCATCGGCAGCGGCGCGCTCGACCAGCGCATCGACGTCCGTACCGACGACGAGCTGGAGGCGCTGGCCGAAGAGTTCAACCGCATGACCAGCCAGCTCCGCGAGTCCTACGCCACGCTGGAGCAGAAGGTCGAGGACCGCACGCGCGACCTGGCCGAGTCGCTAGAGCAGCAAACGGCCACGGCGCAGGTGCTACAGGTCATCAGCCGCTCGGCCTTCGATTTGCAGCCCGTGCTCGAGACGCTCATCGAGAATGCAGTGCGGCTGTGCGGGGCAGACAGCGGGATTATCGTTCGTTGCGAGGGCGAGCGGCCCAACCTTTCGACTGCCTACGGCGAAACCGCTCTGCTGGACTACTTGCGGCAAACCGGTCATGCTGTGCCCCTGGACCGAGGGTCGGTGGTGGGCAGAGTCGCCCTAGAACGCTGTATCGTGCACGTCCACGACGTGCTGGCCGATCCCGAGTTTGAGTTTCACGGGGGACAAAGTGCCACTGGCGGCCGCACGACCCTTGGCGTTCCAATGCTTCGGGAGGGCGTCCTGATCGGCGTGCTGATGATCTGGAATCGGGAGGTACGGCCGTTCACGCAAAAGCAGATTGACTTGGTGACGACGTTCGCGGACCAGGCGGTGATCGCCATCGAGAACGTGCGGCTGTTCCAGGAGGTGCAGGCGCGGACGCGGGAGCTGGCGCGGTCGGTGGAGGAGCTGCAGGCGCTGGGCGCGGTCAGCCAGGCGGTGAACTCGACGCTCGACCTGCAAGCAGTGCTGACGACGATCGTGGCCCATGCAGTGCAGCTCTCGGGCACCGAGGGCGGCGCGATCTACGAGTACGACGAGGCAGCGCAGGCGTTCGCGCTGCGCGCCACGCATGGCATGAGCGCGGAGCTGATCGAGGCCGTGCAGGCGACCCAGATCCGCCTGGGCGAGACGGTTATCGGCCAGGCCGCGGCCCGCCGCGCGGCGGTGCAGATCGCGGACCTGCACGGCGAGCCTGACTACCCGGTACGCGCGGAGCTGGAGCGGGCGGGGTTCCGCGCGCTCCTGGCCGTGCCGCTGTTGCGCGAGGAGCAGATCGTCGGCGCGCTCGTCGTGCGGCGGCGGACGCCGGGCGAGTTCCCGGCGGCCACGGTCAACCTGCTACAGACGTTCGCCAATCAATCGGTGCTCGCCATCCAGAACGCGCGGCTGTTTCAGGAGATCGAGGACAAGAGCCGCCAGCTCGAGATCGCCAGCCAGCACAAGTCCGAGTTCCTGGCGAACATGAGCCACGAGCTGCGCACGCCGCTGAACGCCATCATCGGCTTCTCCGAAGTGCTCATCGAGCGGATGTTCGGCGAGCTGAACGCGAAGCAAGACGAGTACCTGCAAGACATTCTCAGCTCCGGGCGCCACCTGCTGTCGCTGATCAACGACATTCTCGACCTCTCTAAGGTCGAGGCCGGGCGCATGGAGCTAGAGCGGGGCTGCTTCTCGCTGCCGGAGGCGCTGGACAACGGCCTCACGATGATCAAGGAGCGCGCCAGTCGCCACGGCATTCAGCTTAGCCTGGCCGTGGACCCGCGCCTCGGCGTGGTGGAGGCGGACGAGCGCAAGGTCAAGCAGATCGTCTTCAACCTGCTGTCGAACGCTATCAAGTTCACGCCCGACGGCGGCCACGTGAGCGTGTCGGCGCGGCTAGTGGACGACGCGATCGAGGTCGCCGTGCGCGACACGGGTATCGGCATCGCGCCTGAGGACCAGGCGCGTATCTTCGAGGAGTTCCAGCAGGCGCGGCACCAGCGGAGCAAGGCGCGCGAGGGCACGGGGCTCGGCCTGGCGCTCACCCAGAAGTTCGTCGAGCTGCACGGCGGCCGCATCTGGGTGGAGAGCGCCGTGGGCGTCGGCAGCACGTTTACGTTCACCCTGCCCCTGCGGGGCGTTCCCTCACCCCCGCCCCCTCTCCCCGAGGACGAGGCGAGCAAGGCGTTACTAGCGGGCGAGGGGGGCACGTCCAGCCCCCTCTCCCCCTGGGAGAGGGCGGGGGGTGAGGGCTCTAACGCCAGCAACGGCGCCCTGTCCTCGCCGGCGGCCGTGGACGGCCGCGGCGCCACGGTGCTGCTCGTCGAGGACGACCCGAACGCCGTGGCGCTGCTGTCGCTGTGCTTGCAAGGGGCCGGCTTCCAGGTGGTGGTGGCCGGCGACGGCGAGGAAGCGCTGCAGATGGCGCGCATCCTCCACCCCGACGGGATCACGCTCGACATTTTCCTGCCGCGCGTCGACGGCTGGGACTTTCTGGCGCGCGCCAAGGCCGACCCGGAGCTGGCGGACATCCCGGTGGTCATCGTCTCGATGCTCGACGAGCGGGGCAAGGGGTTCGCGCTCGGCGCCGCTGAGTATCTCGTGAAACCCGTGGACCGCGACTTGCTGGCGGCCACGCTGCGCCGGCTGGTGGCCAAGGCGCCAGCCAAGATCCTCGCCGTCGACGACGACCCGCTGGCCATCGCCTTGATCGAGGCGGTGCTCGGTCCCGAAGGGTTCACCGTACTCAAGGCCACGAGCGGCGAGGAGGGCATCGCGCTGGCGCGGCAGGAGCGCCCGGCGCTGGTGATTTTGGACCTCATGATGCCGGACGTGGACGGCTTCACCGTGGTCGAGCGCCTGCGCGCCGACACAGCCACGACGGCGATCCCGATCGTCATCCTGACCGCCAAGACGATGACCGACGCGGACAAGACGCGACTGAACGGGCAGATTAGCTACCTGGCCCAGAAGGGGCAGTTCAGCCCGGCCGCCTTCCTGGCGCTCGTGCGCCGCTTCTGCCCCGCGCCGGTGTAGCGCCTCGCCAGAACGGAGGTCTGGCGAGCGCCGGCCTGGCCTCCCAAGGGCCTGGAGGCGTCCTCCAATAGCCTCCTTCTCCCCCAGGATTGGGGAGCTGGGCCAACTCCCCTGGCGGGGACGCGGGGATGTGCTCCACAATGCTCACCTGACCCTCGTGCCAGCCGACAAGCAAGGGGGGGCCGATGGCGGGTGAGCTGATCCTGATCGTCGAAGACAACGAGAAGAATATGAAGCTGGTGCGCGATCTCTTGCAGTTCAAGGGTTATCGCACGCTGGAGGCCGACACCGCGACGGAGGGCATTGCCCTGGCGACCGCACAACAGCCGCAGCTGATCCTGATGGACATCCAGTTGCCCGACATGGATGGCGTCGCGGCGCTCGGCCGGCTGAAGGCCGAGCCCGCGACGACGCGCATTCCCGTGGTGGCGCTCACGGCGTTCGCCATGAAGGAGGACGAGGCGCGCCTCCTGAGCGCCGGGTTCGACGGCTATCTCGTGAAGCCGATCAATATCCGCGAGCTGCCCGAGCGAGTGCGGCAGTTCTGTGAGCAGGGCCGCCGGGAGGGCTAGGTGGACCGGCAGCGCAAGCGCATTCTGGTCGTCGACGATACGCCACACAATATCAAGCTGCTCGAAGCGGTGCTCTTGCCGCGCGACTACCAGGTGCTCCCGGCCACGTCGGGCGCCGAGGCCCTCGCAAAGGTGACCGCCGAGCGCCCCGACCTGATCCTCTGCGACGTGGTCATGCCGGGCATGGACGGCTACGAGGTCTGCCGGCGCCTGCGTGCGGACCCCGAGACGCGGCTCCTGCCGGTCATCATGATCACCGCGAGCGGCGAGCAGGAGAAGATCAAGGCAATCGAGGCCGGCGCCGACGACTTCGTGCTCAAGCCGTTCAACCAGGCCGAGCTACTGGCGCGGGTGCGCTCGCTGCTGCGCATCAAGGAGTACCACGACACGATCCAGGCGCAGGCAGCCGAGCTAGCAGAGTGGAACCGCACGCTCGAAGAGCGCGTGGCGCAGCAGGTGGCGGAGCTGGACCGGATGGGGCGCCTGCGGCGCTTCCTGTCGCCGCAGCTCGCCGAGATGATCGTGTCGGCGGGCGACGAGCGCATCCTGGAGAGCCACCGCCGCGAGATTACGGTCGTGTTCACCGACTTGCGCGGCTTCACCGCCTTCGCCGAGACCGCCGAGCCCGAGGACGTGATGGGGGTGCTGCGCGAGTATCACGCCGCGATGGGCGGGCTCATCTTCGCGCACGGGGGCACGCTAGAGCGCTTCACCGGCGATGGGCTAATGGTCTTCTTCAACGACCCGATCCCCTGCCCCGACCCGCCGGCGCGGGCCGTGCGGATGGCGGTGGCGATGCGCGCGCGGGCGGCCGAGCTAGCGCGCGCCTGGCGGCGGCGCGGGCACGACCTGGGCTTCGGCGTAGGCATCGCCGTGGGCTACGCCACGCTCGGCCGCATCGGCTTCGAGGGCCGCTGGGACTACGGCGCTATTGGCAGCGTGACGAACCTGGCGGCGCGGCTGTGCGGCGAGGCGCAAGCCGGCCAGATCCTCATCAGCGAGCGCGTCCACCTCATGATCGAGGAGCTGCTGGAGGCCGAGCCGCTGGGCGAGCTGACCCTGAAGGGCTTCCTGCGCCCGGTCGGCGCCTACAACGTGCTCGCCATCCGAGACACACCCGACGCCGACGCCGAGTCCGCGGCGAAGCGCCTGTCCGTCTAGTCCGAGCCCCAACATTTTGCAGCCGGTCCCGTGGCCGCGCCGTAGCCATGTCATTCCTCCCCCTCGCTGCTCGCGGCGCCTCGTCCTGCTCCCCGCGTCCCCCGGACGACTGCCCCCTGCCAATGCCTTCTCTTGTAGGGGCTACGAGCTCAACGAGCGGCGGGGCACGAGGCCGGACGATCGCCCCCCGCCAATGCCTTCTCTTGTAGAGGCGCTGCTTGCTGCGCCCTGCTCGGTCGGCCAATCGGGCGGTGTCCTAGCGAATCCGGCCAGGGACGTCCCTCCCCCTCTCCCCCTGGGAGAGGGTCGGGGTGAGGGCCCGCCCCGGTAGGGCAGCCGCCGGATCGGAGCAGCCCAGCGGTTGCCGACCGCTCACCCAGGCTGCCAACCGCAATAGCCAGGCCGCGAGGCGCGCGGTAGGGCCCGCCGTCCGGCGCGACGTGGTCGCCGTCCCTACCCGTACACGCCTCCCCCGCGCCCGCCGCCCGCGCCCGGCCCGGGGCCACCCCCGCCGGCCTGGCCCGCGGCGGAACAGCGGAGGAGTATCGTACGGGGTAAACGATGCGACCTTCCGCGCCCGACCAGCACGCTGCATCCCGCGCCCGGCCTGGCAATTCGCCATCCCAGGAGGGAGCATCGTTTGACCGTTCCTCGGATACATTCATCCACCCGCGGGCGGGGGCTCGGCCGGCGCGATCGAGTGCGCTCCTACCCCGCGGCGCAAGGATGGGGGTCACTCACTGCCTCGTGTCGCTTTGACCGACGGCCGAGTGGCGCGCTAGACTGGGCCGGCCGCGCTCGACGACCGAACGCAGCGCCGGCCGGGCTGGGGGTGCGATGACGCGCGAAACCACCGCATCGGCGACCGATCTGGTCCGCGTAGGCAAGGGCACGCTGGGCGGCGACTGGCTGCGCCGCTACTGGCTGGCCGTGAGCCGTGCCGAGGACCTGCACGACGTGCCGCAGGCCGTGCGCCTGCTGGGCGAGGACCTCGTCCTCTTCCGCGATGGCGCGGGGCGCCCGGGCTTGCTCGGTATCGCCTGCCCGCACCGCGGCACGTCGCTGGAATACGGCGACGCGGAGGCCGCGGGGCTGCGCTGCCCGTATCACGGCTGGCTGTTCGACGTGACGGGCCAATGCCTGGAGCAGCCGGCCGAGCCGAAGGACAGCACGTTCTACCGCCGCGTGCGCCACACCGCCTACCCCGTGCGCGAGCTAGGCGGCCTGCTGTTCGCTTACCTCGGCCCGGACGGGGACGACCCGCCGCCGCTACCGCGCTACGCGCCATTGGTCGAGCCCGGCCAACGACAGCTCGAGCCGCCGCGGCACCTGGACTACAACTGGTTCAACTTCTGGGAGAACTCGGCCGACCCCTGCCACATCTCGATCCTGCACCGCTTCAGCGCCTACGGCGCGCAGACCTGGGGCAATCAGTTCTTCGACTACCATGACATGCCGGCCTTCGAGCCCGTCGAGCAGGACTACGGGCTGACGATCGTCATGCGGAAGCCGGGGCCGACGCCGGACACCGAGTTCGTGGACGAGATGAGCCTGGCGCTGCCGAGCGTCATCCAGATCGGCGATACGGAGTTCGTGCATCTGCGGCTGGAGCAGGCAGAGGCACTCGCCGGCGGCTCGCACAACGCCCACCTGTTGTTCCTGACACCGACCGACGACGACCACTTCACGATCTTCACCGTGGACAACTACACCGGCCCCGAGCCCGACTTCTTCGCCCGACTGCAGCAGATGCGCGCCCACGAGGTCCCGCGGCAAGCGGTGGCATCCTACGACCGGCGCAAGTACATGCCGTTCCGTGGCAGCGTGCGCGACGAGGACGTGGTGACGCAGGCGACGCAGGGCCTGCTGGGCGAGCGGAGCGAGCGCCTGGCGACCTCCGACCGCGGCGTGATCGCGCTGCGTCGCATCGCCCGCGAGGCCGCCGAGGCGGCGCGGCGTGGCGCGCGCCCGAAGGGTGTCCTCGCGCCCGAGCAGGCCGACGAGGTGATCCGCCTCGACACCTTCGTCGGCATGCGGCCGAAGTCAGCCGTGCCAGCGCGCTACACCGGCGCGCCGGCTGGGTGAGCGCCGGTCACCACCGCCGCTGCTCGACGGCCAAGCCGTGCGGATCAGCTCGTCGCCGGCGAGCCGAATCCCTAGCCCGGCGATGCACGGCGCCGGAGACGACGAAGCACCCCTGGTGTACACGCCACCAGGGGTGCTTCAGCCGCGCGCCACGCGGCTTACCAGAAGTAAGGGTAGTACAGCGCGGGATACGGCGGGACGAACCCGTACGCGGGAACCCAGCGCGGCCCGAACGGCGTCGGTACAACTACCATCGTTGTCACTCCTTCCTTTTTTCCCTTAGCTCGGAGCCGCTGGCCCGTACCAGCCGCTCCTTACGTAGTTAATGTAGCGCGCCCCGGCCGAGCGGCTTGTTAAGGCCGTTACAGGTCTTCTGTGAACTGCGTCACATTGAGGTACCGACGAAGTACGATGCTCCGTCGGTGCTGCAGGGGAGCCTCGGGAGTGCCGCCTGCGGCAGCCTCGCCTTGACCTCAGGTACGTCTCGGAGCGGCGCAAGGCGGCGGCCCGGGTCAGGGAGTGCCGCCTGCGGCAGCCTCGCCTTGACCTCGGGGGCCGCGGTGGCTAAGGCTCGGGGCGATTATGGATCGGCGCCGAGAGGGTAAGCACGCAGGCCCCGGCGCGCGGCCTACTTCCAGGCGCTTGTCCGCAGGCCGCTCGTGGCGGCGCGGGCCGGCGCGCCGGCGCCCAGCCCGCCGGCCGCGCCGGCCCGGCCGAGGGCGGCGCAGTCGGCCACGGCCACGACGCCATCGCCCACGCCGCGGGCCGTCGCGGTGCCGAGTCCCGCGCCCCAAGCGCCGGGCCGCCTGGCGCCGTGGCAGGCCGAGTGGGACCGTAGGCTCGCTGCCGCCAGACAAGCGGGTAAGCTGGCCGTATCCGCGCCGGTGGGCGACGTGTGGCGCAACGCGCTCATGGTCTTCAGCAGGCTGACCCGGACGTCGCCCTGGAGCTAACCGGATTCAGCAGCCGCGACTTCTGGCCGCGCGTCGCGCAGCGGCGCCAGGCCGAGCAGCATCTCTGGGACCTGCGCGAGGGAGGGCCGGATATCACGGTCTCCAACGCGATCAACGCCGGGGAGCTGGCGCCGATTTGCCCCTTGCGGCTCCTGCTCAAGGTGACCGACGACAGCAAGTGACTACAAGGGCTCGACGGGCTGTTCGCGGACGATGCGGGCCAGTACCAGCCGAGCTTCATGGCCCACGGGTCGTCGCCAGCAGCTGAACAGCCGCCGCCTGGACGTGGCGCCCGGCCATCCGCCGACGCTGTCCCCCCGAGCCACCTCGACCAGTACGTGCCGAGCCAGGCGGAGAGGCATGCGCCGCTACTGGAGCAGACGCTGAGCATCGTGCGGGAGCTTATTCGCTAGCGCGAGTGGACAGAAGGGAAAGGTGGGGGACGCCCCCATACCCCCCGGGTAAGAGAAGAGCTGCGGTGTTCTCACGGGAAAGGCTCCCTGGTTATCCAGGCTGTGAGCGGGTCGCGCTTCGGACGGCCGCCTGCGGCGCGGCGGTTGGCTCGAAGATGAGCACGTCGATGGCTTTGCCGCCCACGGTGAGGTCGGGACAGGCGCTAATGGCGACGAGGGCATCCATTTCGGCGCGGAACTCGACGTAGGTGCCGGGGCGGGGGCGGATGTTGGTGTTCGCCATGCGGCCTGTCTGCGGGTCGATGGCCAGCGTCTGGAAGAGGTTGAACGGGCTCGGCACGTCCTCGGGCGGGACGCCATAGGGGGCGAGCGCGGTCGAGAGGTTCTCCCAACAGCCGTGGTCGGGCAGGTCGTCGGGACGGATCGGGCGGTTGTAATACTCGGCCAGGCGGCCCTCGTCGGCGGCACGCTGGAAGCGGCGACCGCTGCACATGCCTTTCTGAAGGTCGTGCGTGCCCTGGTCGGCGTAGGTGTCGGCGACGATGGCGAGCAGCGGGTTGTTGGCCTTGGTCATCAGCACGTCGCCGGCGCTGATCCAGATCTTGCTGTTGTAGGTCTTGGTGCGGGCCTGGTCGAAGCGCTCGCGCAGATCGTGGCGGTTGAAGGCCACGAAGTCGGCAATCGTCGTGCCGCTCACGCGCAGGTGCTGGCCACGCGCCAGCTCGAACGCCATGCCGCTGTTGGGCGGGATGGTGGCTTGCTGGATGATCCGCTCGGGCACAGAAACCTCCATGATGGGCCAGGCTGCAGGCCGGATGCGGGGTGGCTAGGCCCGGCGTGTCGTGAGCCCCGAACGCTAGCGATCAGGCGGGGCGGCGATGGGCGCGCCAGAGCCGCTCCCCTGAGCGCCGAGCTGGCGCCGCTCGACGTAGCGCCAGCGCCGTCGCCGGGCCTGCCGCCCCGCCGGGGCGGGCGATTCTCCACATCATCTCCACGCGCGCGGGCCGGCCCTCGGCATGGGCCGTGCAGGGTGAATCCCTCTGGGGATGATAGCCCGGCCGCGCGAGCAGCGCCGCGCCCCGGCCCCCGAGGGAACCCTGGCGCATCCATGGCGCCCAAGGAGACAAGCTCATGCGACCGTTGCGCTACGCCATCGTCTTGGGACTCGTCGTGCTGCTCGGCGCCGTCCTGGTGCCGACGCTCTGGGCGGCGCCGCCGGCGCAGCAGCCCATCGATCCGACGCTCGTACCAATCCCCACCACCGCGCTCCTGCCCACGGAGTCCCCCCTACAGCCTATCGCGCCCGCGCCCACGCCGTTCACCTTGCCGACGAGCATGCCCATGCCCACCATGCTCCCGCTGCCGACACCGATGCCCGTGCCCACGCTCCTGCCGCTGCCCTGAGGCGCGAGACGCGCGAAGTCCATACCTATCGCCCCGGGTGTTCGCCCGGGCATGCGGCCGAGGCCGCGCTCGCGCGCTCGGCGGCGGGCGCCCCGGCCTGCCGGCGCTGCGACCGCGCGCTGCCGCAGCGGGCGCGCCGCGATCGCCGGCCCGCCGTGGGCCGCGAGCAAGCCAGGGGACCCGGCCGACAGGCGGCCGCCCGGCGGCCGGCCGCCGGGCTAGTCGTCGCGCTGGGTTGCCGCCTGCCCGCCTGGCCGGTGGATGACGGCGGCGAGGCCCTCGAGGCGGCGGGCGGGGTCGTCGGGCACGCCGGCCAGGCGCTCCTCGCAGGTGCGGCGCAGGCTGGCCGAGAGGGCCGCGACAGTCAGCAGCCGCTCCAGGCCCGGGCGGTCGTACTTGTTGTGGTGCAGCAGCCGGTTCGCCTCGGCGACGGTACAGGCGGGCGCCGGTCGCTCGAGCAGCGTGATCGCATCGCCGGCCTGCATCGCGCCCGGCTCCAGACAGCGGAAGTAGTAGCCCGTCCGGCCCGACTCCTGCACCCAGAGGGCGAACGCCGGCTGGCCCTGGCGCGTGGCGAGCTTGTAGCACGGTTGGCGCGGCTGCGTGACCTGCACGAGCGCCGTGCCGACGCGGTACACATCGCCGAGGCAGACGTCGGCCTCCAGCAGCCCGGTCACGCTGAAATTCTCGCCGAACGCCGCCGGCTCCAAGCGCCGTCCGAGGCGCTCCGACCAGTAGGCCAGGTGCTCGGCGGGGTAGACGCACACCGCCTTGTCGGGGCCGCCGTGGACGTGGAGGTCGGCCTGCGCGTCGCCCACGAGCCCTGTCGGCCCGAGCGGCAGCGGGCCGGCTACCGGCTGCTTGCGGATGGCGCTGGCGACGGTGCCGCCGCGAAACGCCAGCGGGGCCGGCTGCCCCACGTTCAGGGAGATAAGCTGTCCATTCACGCTGTATCCTCGTCCGGTGAGCGGCGCTCGGCACGGCCTGAGCGCGGCCAAGGCGGCGGACACGATCGCCAGGCCGGGCGCGACCTTGCCGCGGTCGATTCGTTCGGCGCCCGGCCTAGCGCGGACGACGTTCTGGCACGCGGCCGGATGCCTGCATTCTAGCGCGCGGGACTGGACGGCGCTACGTGCCGCTCCGGCCGGGGTGCGCCCGACGATGGTGCGGCGCAATTTAGCCGAGGAACGGTCAAACGATGCTCCTTTACCGGGTGGTTAACTGTTAGGCCGGGCGCGGGATTCAGCGTGCTCCTCGGGCGCGGAAGGTCGCATCGTTTACCCCGTACGATACTCCCCCGGGCGCTCCGCCGCGGGCCGGGCCGGCGGGGCGAGGCCCCGGGCCGGGCGCGGGCGGCGGGCGGGGTGGGAGGCGTGTACGGGCCGGGACGGCGACCACGTCGCGCGAGATGGCAGGCGCTCTCCGGCGCGCCTCGCGGCCTCGCTATTGCGGTTGGCAGCCTGGGTGAGCGGTCGGCAACCGCTGGGCTGCTCCGATCCGGCGGCTGCCCTACCGGGGCGGGCCCTCACCCCGACCCTCTCCCAGGGGGAGAGGGGGAGGGACCGGCCCTCACCCCGACCCTCTCCCAGGGGGAGAGGGGGAGGGGCGTCCCTGGCCGGATTCGCTAGGACACCGCCCGATTGGCCGACCGAGCAGGGCGCAGCAAGCAGCGCCTCTACAAGAGAAGGCATTGGCGGGGGGCGATCGTCCGGGGGCGGGGGCCGGGCAGGGCCCCGCGACGAGCAGGCGTGAGGCCAGACGTGCCTATGGAGGGGCCGCGGGACTGGCTGCAAGATGCCGGGGATGCCCCAAGCGGGCACGCCCGGGCAGTGCGCGTGGTGGCGGGCCGCGGGCCGCTTGGGTGCGGGGGCGGCCGTATGCTACGCTGGTGCCGCTAGGTGGAGCGGAAGGAGACGAGGTCGATGGAGCCAGCCGTCCAGCGTCCCCCGCGCGACCGGATGCGGACCGCCGCGGCGACGCTCGGCGCGTTTGGGCTGGGCGCGCTCTACCTGGGCTATATCGAGGTGCTGGGCAGCGCCAGCGTCGTGATTCACGTGGCCATGCTGCTCCTTGCCACGGGCGGGCTCATCGCGGTCGCCTGCGCGCTCGCCGCGGACTCGCGGCACCGGGCCAGCGCGCTGCTGCTCGCGCTCGCGGCCGCCGGGGTGCTCGGGCTCGTCCTCGTCGCTGCCTGGCTGCGCCTCCAGGGGCTGCCCTACGCGGCCGTTGCCGCCGCGCTGCTCCTCCTCGCGGCGCTCGTCGAGCACTGGGCCTGAGGCAACCACGCGGCGCCGCGAGCGCGGCTGCGCCGCGCTCCTGACGGAGCGGCCGCCGGTAGCATCGTCCACCCGCCCAGCCCCGCGGGTGCCCCTTGCTTTTTTGCGCTCAGGGAGGCGCCGACCGTTGCTGCGAGCCAACCTCGAGCGCGGCCGCAACATTCTACAGCGGATTGCAGCCAGACTGAGCGGGCGGCCGATGCGGGGGCGGCGGCAGTGGCGCTGGCCGGATGCCGCGCCACAGGCCGCGGGCGGGCATGAGACCCGCCCCTACGAAACGCTGGCTGCTCACCTTGTGCGCAAGCTGCTCTAAGGGGCACCCCGGCCCCGCGAAGCGGTTGACCCCGTGCTGGCCGCGGCGTATGATGAGAGCCGCTCAGGGGGCTCTATTCCGGCGGGCGCGGGCGGGGACCACTGGCAGCTCGCCCCACCGCGCTCCCGGCGACGGCGCTGACGGTTAGGAGAGTTGTCATGCTTCGCGGCTCGCCCCGCGCCGCGCTCGTGGGCCTCGCCGGCCTCGCCCTCGTCGCCTGTCAAGGGCCAGCCGCCGCGCCGAGCGGCCCCGCCCAGCCCACGGTCGCCACGACAGCTAGCCCCGCGGCGCAGCCCTCCGCCCCGCCCGCGCGCGCCCACGTCGAGTACATCACCGTCGTGCCGATCGTGAACTACTGGCACGAGTACGTGGCTCAGCAGGAGGGCTTCTTCGAGCGGCAGAACCTCGAGGTGGAGTTTAGCTCCGCGGGGGATGCCGCGCGCGCGATCCAGGCGCTGGTCTCCGGCTCGGTGAACATCGGCGGGCCATCCGGCGACAGCGTCATCAATGCCGTCGAGCGCGGCGGCTCGGGCGCCGACCTCGCGATGATCGCCGGCGAGATCAACAAGATGGCCTACCAGCTCGTCGCCGGCAAGGACGTGCAGGGCTACGACGACCTGCGGGGCAAGACGCTGGCGGTAATCGGCCCCCAGGACGGCAGCACGGTCATCCTCAAGCGCATGCTCGCCGCCCACGGCCTCCAGCCCGACGACTATAGCTTCATCACCGTCGGGGGCACGGCGAACCGCGCGGCGGCCGTGCAGAACGGCACCGCCGCCGCGGCGCTGATCGGCCAGCCGCAGGACTTTCGGCTGGTGGCGGATGGGTACAAGAGCCTGGGGCTTAGCTCGGACGTGGTGCCCGAGTATCCGCTCGACGTGATGACCGTGCGCCGCGACTGGGCACAGCAGAACAGCGACGTCGTGGTGCGCTATCTGCGCGCCATCATCGAGGCCGACCGCTGGCTGTACGATCCCGCGAACCGCGACGCGGCGGCCCAGATCACGGTCGACGTGCTGAAGATGACGCCGGAGGAGGGACGCCGGACCTACGATCTCCTCGTCACGCAGACGCAGGCGATCCCCAAGGACGGCGACCTCAGCACGTCGGGCGTCCAGGCCGTGATCGACAGCATGGCCGAGGTCGGGCTGCTCAGTCCGCCGCTGCCGCCCCCGACCAAGTACATGGACCTGAGCTACCTGGAGCGCGCCCGCCAGGCCGAGCGGTAGGCGGAAGCGGATTCGGCGTGACCTGGGCAGGTGGGGTCTGCGGCAGCGGCGTTCAAGGCGAGCCGTCGCGGTCCGCGCGGTGGGCGGCGGCGAGGTCGGCGCGACGGGCGGTCGTGGCGGCTTCGTCGAGGGCCAGGGTCCGCGGGTCGAGGACGACGCCGTAGTCGTCGCGGGCCGCCTGGAGCGAGACGTAGCCCTCGCGCACGTCGGCCTGGACGCGCTCGGCCGGCCGCTCCCAGGCGGGACCGTAGCCGCCGCCCCCGCCGGCGTCGATGACGATGGCGTCGCCCGCCGCGAGGCGGTAGGCGTTGAGCTTCCCGTTCGTGAACTGCTCCACGGTGCCGTCGCGGCGCCGCACGGCGATGCGGTTGGCCCGGCCCTCCCGCCCCCCGAACAAGCCCCACGGGGCGCACTGCGTCCGCTCGGTGAAGCTGTTCACGGCCAGGTCGCCGAGCACGCGGGTCACGCGCCGGACGCCCAGGCCGCCCCGCTGGCGGCCGGGACCGCCCGTGTCCGGCAGCAGGCTGTACTCCTCGATCACGTAGGGCGTTTTGGCCTCGGTGGCCTCGACGGGGGTGTTGTGCGTGTCGCCGTCGTTGATGCAGACCACGGCGCTCATGCCGTCGCTGTCGGGCTTGGCTCCCCAGCCCCCGCCGGGATTGCCGGCGTGGCCCACGGTAAAGCGCCCGGTGCGCGGGTCGGTGCCAAAGGTGTTCACGAGCAAGAGGTCGGCGTGGTGGCCGGCGGCGACCTTGTCGGGCATGGCAGGCGCCAGCGCCCGGATGATCGTGTCCACGAGGGTCATGGGGATCGTCTGCCACTTGCGGACGGCCGCTGGCTTGGTGGCCGAAACCACGTGGCCCGGCGGCAGGACGACGTCGAGCGGCGCGAACGAGCCGTCGTTGATCGGCAGGAGCAGCGGCGAGGTCAGGCACTTGAAAGCGACCTGGGCGGCGGAGCGGCCGGCCGTCTCCCCGGAGTTGAAGTAGCCGGCCACCTGGCGGCTTACGCGGCTCAGGTCCACCGTCATGCGGTCGCCCGCGACGCGCACCCGGACCCGGAGCGGAATCGGCTGGCCGAGCCGCACGCCGTCGTCGTCCATGAAGCTCTCCGCCTCGTAGACGCCGTCGGGGATCGCCTGGACGGCCTGGCGGGCCACCTCGGCACTGTAGGCGAACAGGTGCTGGATGCTGCCGAGCACCGCGTCCCGCCCGTGGCGCTGGAGGAGCTGGACTACCCGGCGCTCCCCGGTCTTGATGGAGGCGATCTGCGCCCGGAAGTCGCCCATCGCCAGGTCGGGGAAGCGCACGTTGCTCTTGATGATCTCGACTAGCTCCGCGTTCACCTGGCCTTCGCGGTAGATCTTCACGATCGGCAGCTGGAGGCCTTCCTCGTAGATATCCGTCGTGGTGCCCCGGAGCGTGCCGCCCACGTCCTGCCAGTGCCCCATCGAGGCGCTAAAGGCCACTAGCTCCCCCTCCCAGAAGATGGGGAGCGTGAAGATCATGTGGTTGAGGTGGGAGCCCATGATGTAGGAGTCGTTGGTGAGGAGGATGTCGCCGGGGCGGATGTTGGCCTGGCCGTAGTGGGCGAGCTTGGCCTTGATGGCGTCGGAGAGGCCGCGAATGAACATGGGGAGGCCGAGGCCGATGGAGATGGTGTTGCCGTCGGCGTCGAAGAGGCCCACGGTGAAGTCGAGCGACTCGTAGATGATCATGTTGTAGGCGGTGCGCATGAGATTGGTCTTCATCTCGTCGGTGATGGCCACCAGCGCGCTCCGCACGATCTCGGCGGTGATCGGGTCGACCGGGGGCGCGCCCTCACCCCGGCCCTCTCCCAGGGGGAGAGGGAGTACGTCAGCTCCCCTCTCCCTCTGGGAGAGGGGTTGGGGGTGAGGGCTCGTCTGCTTCACCACCATCGTGCTCTCTCCTGCCGCGCTACTGGATAAGCCCCAGCTCGCGGGCGACCTCTTCCGCGATGCTGCCGTCGGCCACGTCTTCATAGCGCACGTCGGCGCCGATGCGGCCCTCGTCGCGGACGGCCTGCAAGATGTTGTCGATGCCCTCGCGCGTCACGAGCCCCTTGCCCTGGTAGGTGGGCACCAGCTCCTCGTACGTGCCCTGCGCGACGGCGCGATCCGTGTTGAGCGTGGTCTGAATCATGGTGATCGCGTCGTCGGGCTGCTGCAGCACCCATTGCTGCGCCTGCTCCAGCGCGCGCACGACGCGCCGCACCTCGTCGCGGTCCTGGGTGAGCTTCTGCACGGTGGCGCTCAGCCCGCCCTGCGGCATCTGCACGAGGGCGGCGACGTCCACTAGCGGCGTGAATCCCTCCTGCCGCACCGTGAGCGAGAACGGGGCGCCCAAGGGGGCCGCGTCGATCACGCCGCTGCGCAGCGACTCGGTGATGAGCGCGTCGCCTTCAAGCTGGGTCACCGTGACGTCTCGCCCCATTTCCAGCCCGTAGTGTTTGAGGGCCATCCCGGTCACCACGGCGGCCGTGCCGCCGATGGCCGGCACCCCGATGCGCTTGCCCCGTAGCTCGTCCACGGTGCGAATGTCGGGACGGGCGAAGACGGTATAGGCTGGACTGGAGGCGGTGACCCAGACGGCGCGCAGGGGAAGGCCCAAGGCGGTGGCGGCCACCGAGGCCGGGCCGACGCCGCCCACGTAGTGGATCTCGCCGGACGCCACGGCTGCCATCGCGCGGTCCGAGGTGAGCAGCAGCGTCTCGACGTCGAGGCCGTTGCGCTCGAAGAAGCCGCCGTCCCGGGCGGCGAAGATCGGCAGCGACGCGACGCTGGAGGACGGGTAGGTCAGCTTGAGCTGGGGCCGCGGCGCGGGCGTGGTCGCGGCCGGCGCCGTGGGCTGCGCGCCAGCACCGCCGTCGGGCTGGGCCGGCTGGGAAGCGCGGGCGGGCGCCGGCGGCGCGGCGTCGGGGCGACAGGCGGTCAGCGCGAGTGCCCCAACGAGCGCCACCAGCCAGAGACGCATCCGAGCGAAACGCATGGCCGGTCCTTTGGGTCATGGGAGCGGACGGCGGCAGCGGTCCGGCCACGCGGGCGGCGCCCGCCGCGGGCTGAGTAGCTGGCCCGCTCGATTCGCTTCACTATACGGGCGACCGTGGCCCGGTTCAATTACCGGCGCACCGGCCCGGGAGGCCGGCCGAGCGAATCCGGGCGGGCCACTGAACATTTACTGAAAGGACCGGCCGGCCGGCGCGTGCCGCGGGTACACTGACAGTGCGCCGCGCGCCGGCCGGTCCATCCGTCCGCTCGCGCTCGACTCCCGTGGGGCGCTTGGAAATTGCGGGCCGCGCGTTGGTAGTCGTCAGTGGAGGGAAGGCCAATGCAGCGTCTGAAGCGGTGGACCGTTTGGCGGGGCATGCTCATCCTGGCGGCGCTGGTATGGGGCTGGGCGGCGAGCCCGGCGGCCTATGCCTGGCCGGGCGTGGTGGAGGGCCGGCCCACGATGTTCCAGCCCGGCGCGCGAGGTGGCTACTATATTTGGCACAACGAGGACGAGGACACGCACTGGCACATCGAAACGACCGACCGTCCCGGCTTCAATCACCTGTACACGGGGGCGATCCGGACCGACGGCACGTTCGTCAACGTGTCGGGAGTGCAGTCCGAGGGCGACGACTGGGTGCGGCAGGAAGGGAACGGCGTGCTGCGCTTCCACTTCCACACGTTCTCGGGGATCGATGGGGTGCGCTTCAGCATCGACGGCGGCTCGACCCTGGCGATGAACCTGTTCCGCGACGACGCCCCGGTCGCGCTGGACCGTATCTATCTCGGTCGGGACGGCAGCCACCCCCGCAGCAATCCTGTCCGCTTCAACCGCTGAGCGCGGCGAGCCTAGCCCCCAGCAGGCCAAGGGGCATCCCCGAGGGATGCTCCTTGGCCTGCTAGCGCTGGGCCGGAGACGGACCCGGCGCGCGCCACGTTGCGTCCGGCCCCGCGGCGAGGGTAGAACACTGCCCCGGCAATCGGCCGCTGGCAGGAGCGATGTCCGAAACACCCCGTCCGTCCTGGTCCGAGCAGCAGCGCGCGGCCCCGGCGGGGCGGGTGGGAGCGCCGCCGGCCTGGGCGGCGGCCGCCCGCGACCGCTACGCTGGCCCGCGCGGACGCGGCCTCACGGTGCGCCGCGGGGCTGCTCCGGCGCGCTTCCCTCGCTGGCGGGCGCTCTGGTGTCTGGCGCTGCTCCTCGGCGTGCTGCCGGGCTTCGTGGCGATTCGGGCGCTGTCCCACACGACGCTTGGCTCGGCGCTCGCGGGCGCCCGGGGCTGGGACGGGAGCGGCGCGCTGGTGCGCAAGCCGCCGACGCTGGACGCGTTCTGGGACGGGCAGGCCAGCTGGCGGCTGGACACGCCGGACGTCGGGTTGCCGATGGGGGAGTCCGATACGCTTGTCGGGCCGGATGGCCAGCTCTGGTCCTACCTGCATGCGAGCTTCCAGTCGGCGGGTATCCGCGACGAGTGGGGGGCGCCGGTACCCTTTCCGGGGTGCGTCACCCTGTGGAAGAGCGCGGACGGCGGTCGCCATTTCACGCTCACGCGGCCGACGTGCCTGATCGACTGCCTGGCCCGCCCCTGCGACTCCACTACCGATCACGTGGACCAGCAGCAATACCCCCGCGTGGCCCGCGACGCGCGCGGCGGCTTCCTGATGGTGTACGAATGGCGGGGCTGGAACTTCCTGCGCACGTCTGCCGATGGCTTGCACTGGTCGGCGGCCGTACACGTCGGGAACACCCGGCAGTGGAACAAGTCGTATGCGCCCTGCCAAGCGACCGAAGCTATCGGGCCGCACCCCTACGTGGCCCCGGCGGATGACTACCAGTGCTCGGTCGGCGGGCCGCCGGGCATCTTCGTCGCGGACGACACGCTGTACGTCTTCGTTGGCCTAGGCAAGAACCCGGGCCACATGGGCTGCTATACGGGTCCGATAGCGGCGGGGGCGGCCGGGCTGCGCCGCTGCCAGACCGAGCCGCTGTTCAGCGGCGCGCCGACGTACGGCCCCCGTGACGTGAGCGGGCCCGGCGCCAATTCGTACTTCGACTTCCGCACGATCTCCGCGGCCGACGTGCTGCGCGTCGGCGAGCGGTACTACATGGCCTACGAAGGCGTGCGGGGGCCGAGCAAGGCCGGCAGCGGGGACGACCAGTTCAACCTGGGGTTCGCGCGCAGCACGGGCGCGCGCCTCGACGGCGCCTGGGAGAAATACCCGGGCAACCCCGTGTTGATGGACGCGCCTGGCAACGTGGGGGTCGGCCACGCGGACCTGCTGGTGCTCGACGGCACGACCTACCTGTACACGGCGACCGCGAACCACACGCGTGGCCGGTACGTGCTGGACTGGCGGCCGTAGGGGCGTGAACGCGCCGCCCCAGCCTTCCGCTGGCACCAGCTCGCGGTGATCGGCGGGCGGCGCGCGAGGTGTCGATACTGAGGGGCGCAGCGTGGCGCGGCCGCGGCGGCCTCGCGGGCGGAGGGGGCGTGAGACGCGGCCGGTGGTACTACGGCTGGACGGTGATCGGCGTGGCGTTCGTCACGACGGGTGTCACGCTGGGGACGCACGCGGCGTTCGGCGTGCTGCTGGTCGCGCTGGTGGACGCGCTCGGCTGGGGGCGGAGCGTCGTGGCGGGCGCGATCTCGCTGACGGCGGTGCTGTGGACGCCGAGCGCGGCGCCGATGGGGGCGCACTGCGGCGGGATGGGTCGGACCGCGCCGCTGAGCGCGCGGGACCCGGCCACGGCGCTGCAGTCTACGCCGCCGGCGCGCATAGCAGAGCACGGCCCCGGGGGCAAGCCCCCGGGGCCATGTACTCGGAGCCGCCCGCGGGCTAGCTGAACGTCACCGTGGCGGTGCGGCAGAGGTTGACGCCCGAATCGACCGTGCTCGTGCCGTCCGCCGCCACAATCCGCAGATCGAACAGGCACGTCCCGCCCGCCTGCTCCTCCGTAAAGTGCAGGGTGAACGAGCTGCCGGGGCGAATCACGGAGCTGCCCAGCTGGTCCACGCCCCAGCGATTGGACGCGCTGGGCGACACGTACAGCTGGGTAATCGTCGTCCCACTGCGGTTGACCACACTAAAATCCCGCTGATCGGCAAAGGCACTATGCGGCGCCATGACGGCCGTCCCGAGCGCGAGTGCGGCAATCCCGGCCACGAGCGGCCGGCGCGCGGCGTGGCGAACGACCTGGGCGATCTCCCGAGCGGGCATGGGACTCTCCTCCTCGCGGCTGTGCTTTCGGCCAGCCCCTGCGGCTGACGGGCTTATGGTCGCACGGCCCCAAAGAGGAGACAGTGAACCCGGTCACAGCGCGCCCGTGAATTGCGTTACGGTGTCCCAGCCACCGCGAGCGCCCCGGCGTCGCCGTACATGGGGGCATCGTCCAGGCATCGGGGCACCTTGGCGGCACCGCTCGGGTGCCGGCCGCGGGGCCGCCGGGGACGCGGGGGATAACCAGCGCGGTGCGCGCGCCCGGGCAGAGATGATACCCTGAAGGCAGGTGTCAGCACGGTTCGGCGAGCTTCCTTGCTCCGCGATGACCCGCTACTGAACGGAGGCTCACATGCAGCGCCGCCCCCCCGCGCGCCTGATCGCGGCCTTGCTCGGTCTGCTAACTGCCTGCGCCACGCCCGCGGCCGCGCCAGGAACGACGCCCGAGCCGGCGGCCAGCGGCACCAGCCAGCCCGCCGGCGCCGCGGCGGCCCCCCCGACGCAGGCGGCCGCGCCCGCGCCGGCCGAGCGCCAGACGATTCAGCAGGGCTACCTGTCCATCCTGGCCGGCACGCCCGTGTTCGTTGCGGAGGACCGGGGCTACTTCGCCGAGGAAGGCTTCACCGTCAACTACTCGCCGTTCGACTCGGGCGCGCTGATGGTCGCGCCGCTCGCCGCCGGTCAGCTCGACGTCATTCCGGCCGTGCCTAGCCCGAGCCTGTTCAACGCGCTCGCCCGGGACGTCTCCATGCAGGCGGTGGCCGTCCAAAGCTCGGCGAGCACGAGCACGCTGATGCTCCGCAAAGAGCTGTGGGACAGCGGCGAGGTCCGGACCCTCCCCGACCTGCGCGGCAAGCGCGTCAGCTTCAACGTCGAGGGGTCGCCGGTGGACTACGCGCTGCGCCACGGGTTCCAGAAGTACGGCCTGAGCCTGCAAGACGTGGAGGTCCAGCGCATCAGCAACACCGACACCGCGCCCGCCCTGGCCAACGGCGCCTTGGACGCCGGCATCCTGCCCGAGCCGGGGCCGGTCCTTATCGAGTCGCGCGGCATCGGCGTGCGGCTCCTCGAAGCGAGCGAGATGGTCCCCGAGCAGACCGGCTCGATGCTGACGATCGGGCCCAGCATGAGCGCCCGGGGCGACGCGGTAATCACGCGCTTCCTGGCCGCCTACCTGCGCGGGCTCCGCGACACGAACGCGGCGATCAAGGACAACCATCTGACCGACCCGGCGGTACTCGCGATCGTTAGCAAGTGGACGAACCTGCCGAGCGACACGATCGCCAAGGCCACTAACTTGCCGGTCGACGCGAACGGGCGCATCGACCTGGACGACGTCATCCAGCAGCAGGACTTCTGGGTGCAGCAGGGGCTCGTCCCCACCCCGGTCGACCTGCACAAGTTCATCGACTACAAGTACATCGACGCCGCGCGGGCGCTCGTCCCCTAGCCGCGCGGCTGCGCCCGTCCGGCGGCTGTGTTCAGGCCCATCGGCAGGCGAGGCGGCAGCAACGAGCAGCAGCTACCGGGCTCCGCGGTCAGGAAGGCCATGAACGAGCCACGCGGTTGCCGCGCGGCTGCCAGGCGCCTATAATTCGCGGCGATGACCATCCGTGAACAGCCGCTTGGCGCCTTCCTCGAGCAGGCTGCCTCCTCCAGCCCGACGCCCGGCGGCGGTGCGCTCGCCGCGGTTGGCGGCGCGCTCGGCGCGGCCATGATCGCCATGACCGCGCGCCTCACCGAGGGCCGCAAGCAGTACGAGGCCGTGCAGGCCCAGGTCGCCGACCTGGCGGCCGCCGCCGACGCCGTCCGCGCGGCGCTGCTCGAGCTGGCCGAGGCCGACGCCGCCGCCTACGAGGCCGTCATGGCCGCCCTGCGGCTGCCGCGGACGAACGAGGCCGAGCGCACGGCCCGCGCGGCGGCCCTGCAGACGGCCATGATCGAGGCGACCAACGTGCCGGCCGCCGTCGTGCAGCGCTGCCGCGACGTGCTGGCCCTCGCCGAGACGGCCGCCGCGATCACCAACCGCAACGCGCTCGGCGACGTGGCGACCGGCGCCTTCCTGGCCGAGGCCGCGATGCGCGCCGCGGCCGTGCAGGGCGAGCTGAACCTGACGGGCATCGCGGACGCCGCCTTCACCGCGGCGATGGCGGACGAGCTGGGACCGGCCGCGGCCGGCGCCGCCGACCGGCTGGCCGCCATCCTCGCCACCGTACGACGCCGGGCCGCGGAGCGCCCGTGACCGCGCGCGTGCTCGACGGCCGGGCGGCAGCCCGCGCGATCCGCGACGAGGTGGCCGCCGACCTGGCGGCCTTCCGCGCCGCCGGCGGCCCCCAGCCGCACCTGGCGGTCGTGCAGGTGGGCGACGAGGCCGCGGCCAGCGCCTACGTCCGCAGCCTCGTCCGTGCCCACGAGGGCGCGGGCATGGCCTGCAGGGTGACGCGGCTCCCGGCTGACGCCGACCCCGCCGCGGTGCTCGCCGCGGTCCGCCGCCTCGACGCCGATCCGGCGGTTCACGGCATCCTCATCCAGGCGCCCCTCCCGGCTCCCCTCACGCTGGCCGAGGCCGCCGCGGCGATGGCGCCGACCAAGGATGTGGACGGCTCCCATCCGCTGAACCTCGGCTTGCTGGCCCAGGGCCGCGCCGGGATCGCGCCCTGCACGCCCGAGGGGGGCATCGAGCTGCTGCGGCGCAACAGACTGCCGATCGCCGGGCAGCGCGCCGTCGTCGTCGGCCGCGGCCCCACCGTCGGCCGGCCGCTGGCGCTGCTGCTCATCGGCCTCGACGCCACGGTCACTGTCTGCCACTCGCGCACGCCCGACCTGGCTGCCGTCACACGTCAGGCTGACCTGCTGATCGCCGCCGCCGGCCGCGCGGGCCTCATCACCGCCGAGATGGTGCAGCCGGGCGCGACGGTGCTCGACTTCGGGGTGAACGAGGTGGACGGCCGCCTGGTCGGCGACGTGGCGTACGACGCGGTCGCCGCCGTGGCCGGCGCCATCACCCCCGTCCCCGGCGGCACCGGCCCCGTCACCAACGCCGTCCTCCTCCGCCACGTCCTCGACGCCGCCCGCCGCCAGACCGCCTAATTCTCCGCCGCGCCCGCCGCCGAGAGGCTAGAATCCGGCCGTGCGCCAGGCGACGTGGCAGACTTGCGTCGCGCGCGGAAGGGACAGAGGGATGCAAGAGGATTCGCGCGACGCTCGCACGGCGGCGGGCGCTCGGACCTCGGGGGTGGGCCGGGCCAGGGGGGCCTGGCTCGTGCGCGGGCTGGCGGTGGCGCTCGCGCTCGCCACGCTCGCGCCGCCGGCCGCGCGGGCCGACGACGACGCGCCCGCGGCGGCCACCGCGGCGCCGGCCGCCGCCTTCTCGGGCGACGAGGCCTACCAGTACGTGCGCCACCTGGCCGAGACGATCGGCTCGCGGCCCACCGGCACGGACCAGGAGAGCGAGGCCGCGACCTACCTGGCCGGCGAGCTGACCCGCGACGGCTACCAGACGGAGATTCAGCCGTTCCCCATCACCACCTACGAGGAGCGCAGCTCGCGGGTCGTGCCGCTCGCGCCCGCCGGCGCGCCGATCGACACGAGCGCGCTGGTCTACTCGGCCGCCGGCGACGTAACCGGCGAGCTAGCCGACGCCGGGCTCGGCCGCGACGGCGACTGGGCGCCCGGCGCGCTCCAGGGACGCGTGGCGCTCGTCGAGCGGGGAGAGATCCCCTTCTCGGACAAGGTCGCCAACGTCGCCGCGGCGGGCGCCACGGCGGCGATCATCTTCAACAACAGCGACGGCGGCTACACCGGCAACCTAACCGGCGAGAGCGCCATCCCCGCCGTCTCCCTGCCGGGCAGCGAGGGCCAGGCGCTGCGGGAGGAGTTGCAGAACGGCCCCGTGCGGGTCGGCGTGACCGTCGACGCGGAGACGGTCACGCGCGAGTCGCGGAACGTCATCGCCATGCGGCCAGGCACGCGGCCCGGGGCTATCGTCATCGGCGCGCACTTCGACTCGGTGCCGGCCGGGCCGGGCGCCAACGACAACGGCTCGGGCACCGCCACCGTGCTGGAGCTGGCACGCTACTTCGCCCAGCGCGACTACCCCTACACGCTCTACTTCGTGACCTTCGGCGCCGAGGAGATCGGCCTACGGGGCAGCCGCCACTTCGTGGAGGCGCTGCCCGAGGACGTGCGCTCCAGCCTGCGCGCCATGATTAACCTCGACATGGTCGGCGTGGGCGACGAGGAGAGCTTCTCGGGGGCCGCGGACCTGGTGGCCATGGCGAGCGCGGCGGCCGACGCGCTCGGCCTGGAGAACTACACGACGCGCGCCGGCAGCGTGAGTGGCAACAGCGACCACGCCTCGTTCGACCGCGTGGGCGTGCCGGTGCTGTTCATCTACCGCTCGGACGACCCGAACTACCACTCGCCGCGCGACCGCGCCGAGTTCGTTGATCCCGACGCCCTGGCCCTGGCCGGCCGCCTGACGATCGGCGTCCTCGACCGCCTGGCCGCCACGACCCCATAGCCGGAGCCGCGCCGAGGCGCGCCGGCGAGCAGGCGCCAGGAGTGGCAGCGTCAGGCGAGAAAGGAGCAGCGCCGATGAGGGCCGACGAGCGGGTGCGCGCCCACGTCTGGATCAGCGGGCGCGTGCAGATGGTGTACTTCCGCGGCACCACGCAGCGCGTGGCGAGCGAGCGCGGCCTGGCGGGCTGGGTGCGCAACCTGCCCGATGGCCGCGTGGAGGCGGTGTTCGAGGGCCCGCCCGCCGCGGTGCAGGCGCTCGTGGACTGGTGCCACGAGGGACCGCCCGCGGCCCGCGTCGACCACGTCGAGCTGCGCTGGGAGTCACCCCAGGACGAGCCGGCCGGCTACCGCGTGCGATAGCCCCGCCCGCTAGTGGCGGTCGGCGCGAACGGAGGAAGCGTGCGAGGCGGCGTGCGCGCCGCGTCCCTTGCGGGAACCGGCGCGGCCCGGGTTCCCTGGGTCGGCGGGTGGGGGCGCCAGCTCGCGGCGCTGGAGCTGCGACTCGGCGAGCCACCCGCCGAGCGTGGCGGCGCAGAGATGGATGAGGTCGCCGAGCAGCAGGCCGCCCATGTTCATCGGCCCGATGGCGAACGGGCCCCATTGGGCAGCCAGCACCAGCTCTTGCAGTGCCTTGATGCTCGCGCCGACGAAAATGAAGATCACGGCGACCGCCACGCCGTTCGCCAGCCCCGCGCGCCCGGCGAGCCGCCCCGCCACGTAGCCGCCCGCGAACAGCGCCACGAAGCTCGGCACCGCCAGGATGCCCGGGTTCTCGTCCACGGTCGAGCGCCCGAGCAGCACGCCGGCCAGCAGCGACAGCGCGAACGCTATCAGGAACCCCGCCCCAACCGCCGGCCAACGGACCATGGCGCCCTCCGAGTGCTGAGTGCTGAGTGCAAGCTGCTGAGCAAGACCATCCCGACTCAGCACTCCAGTATAGCGCGGCGGCTACAGCTCCAGCCGCTCCAGGCGATCCCGCACGCTGTCGTAGAGCGTGAAGGAGGTGGGGCCGCGACCAGCCAGGCGCCGGCCGGTGGTGCCCACGTTGACGAGGTAGCGCACCGCGGAGTCGCGGTCGAGGCGGAGGCAGGGCGCGTCGAGCCGCTCGGGCGGCGCGTCGGGTGCGGCCTTGCGCCACACGCGGGCGTGGTGGGTATGGCCGAAGAACCAGAGGCGCTTGTCGGCGGCGGCCAGCGCGGCGTAGGCGCGGCGGAAGCCGCGGCGCTCGTCCGCGCTCGCCAGGTCGGGAGTGAGCTTCGCGTCGCCGTGCGTCACGAGAAAGTCATCCGCGCTCGCCCAGCGCGGCAGGCTGCGCAGGAACGCCTGGTCGCCCGCGTCCACGAGGTCGATGTGGTCCAGGTCGCGGTTGCCGACGACGGCCAGCGCGGCGTTGGCGCGCGCCCAGGCGACGCAGGCCGCCGGCTGGCCGCGCCCGAGCAGGTCGCCCAGCACGACGAAGCGCTCCGCGCCGTGCGCCCGCGCCAGCGCGGCGGCGTGCTCCAGCGCCCGCCAGTTGCCGTGGACGTCGGCCACGAAAGCCCAGAGGGTCATCGGCGGTCCGCTTTACGACGCCTGGCCGCTACGCCGCGCCCCGCCGCCGCGCCGCGCGCGCCACCGGCAGGCTGTCGTCGATGCCCACCCAGTAGTGGTGCGGGAGAATCCGCGGGTTCGCCACCACCTGCACGCTCGCGTGCTCAATGAGCGCGTCGGGATGGACGTGGCAGCAGTTCGGCGGCCGTCCAAAGCGCTCCCGGTAGCGGTTCACGGCATCCTCGATCTTCTGGCTGGTCGGGCGCTTGCCGTCCGCATCATACCAGAGCAGCCCCTCAGTCATCGCCCCTCCAGAACAGTTGTTCTAGACCATTCTAGCGGCCGGACCGCGCGGATTTCAAGCGCCGGAGCGGCTTCGCGCCTAACGAGTGGGTCACAAGCAGGGCTGGCGGCGGCCAGCTCCGCTACCGCGTCCAGCCACGCCACCTGGTCGTCCATGCAGCGTGTCTCGCCCAGCGGCGGCTCGCCCGGGACGACGCTGGCGAGACTCTCGCGCACGAGTGGATACACGCCGGCGCCCGCCCCTCGCCGCGCCGCCCCCGGTCGCGGCCCGGGAGTCGCGCTATCCTAGTCCGCCGCCCGCGCCGCTGCTCACCGGTCGCCGCGATTGCGCTTGACCGACCCGATGCATTAGTGTAGTCTATGTCTCAGTTTTCGCTATGTCTAAAATGGCCTAACTCACGACACAGGGGGAAACGATGGTGGCGCTCTCCATTCTCGGGCTGAGCTGGTGTCAGCACGCGGGCTGGAAGGTCGTGTTCTACGAGGCGGGGCGCGGGCGGCGGCTCCAGGTGACGCTGTCGCCGGAGGATGCCGTGGTGGTCGGCCAAGAGCTGGCCCACCAGCCGTCCGAGCGCGCGGGGCTGTGCGCGCTCGTGGGGGCGCTGCTGCGCCAGCACGCGGGCCGCGTCAGCGTGAACCTCGGGTTGGCGGACACCAACCGCGCTCGCACCAGCCTGGTCCTCCACGGGGACGCGGGCGAGGCGGTCTATCCCACGTCGGCCGCCGACGGCGTGGCGCTCGCCCTGCGGGCGCGCTTGCCGATCTTTGCCGACGAGGCGCTGCTCGACGCGTTCGGCGTAGAGGACGAGCGGGAGGCCGACGCGCCGCCCGCGGACCTGCCCGGCGCCACGCCGATCCCCGAGCCGTTCCGCCAGGCGCTCCAAGACTCGGGCGCCTGAGCCGCTCGCCGCCCCGCCGCTCGCTTGTGGAGGCATTGTGGACGGTGCGCGGCCATTCAGCGGCGTGCCTCACAGCGCCCGATCCGACGGGTGCTCGGCCGCCGACGGGACGCTAGCGCCCGCCGCCCAGGGGCCGCGCCAGAGGAGCAGGCCGGCGCAGGCGGCGGCCGGCAGCAGCGCGACCAGCCCGATCGGCGCGCCTACCAGCGGGCTAGCGGCGGTGAGAAACACGGCAATCGCGCCGGCCTCGGCGTTGATCGCGCCGTGCGCCAGCGCCGCCGGCCACACGCTGCCCGAGCGCGCGCGCAGCCAGGCGAGCGCCACGCCGTAGACCACGGTGAAGCCGACCATCAGGAGCGGACCGAGGACCGGGGAGCCGGGGTAGTTGTAGCCTATCGCAATCAGCGGCGCGTGCCACACGCCCCAGATCACGCCGATCAGGAGCGCCGCGCGCCGCGGCCCTAGCGGCTGCAGCCGCGCCCAGAGGTAGCCGCGCCAGCCCAGCTCCTCGCCAATGGTCGCCAGCACGTTGAGCGCCGGGGCCACGACGAACGCCGGCAGCGCCATGAACAGCGCCACCGGCATGGGCGGGGGCGGCGGCGCCGGCCGGCCCAGCCGCTCGAACTGCTCGCGCACGAGGCTGAACGTCGGGTCGACGCGCTGCACGCCGACCAGCACGCACAGCGCGGCGCCGAGGATCAGCAGGGCGGGGATCAGCAGGTAGGCCCACAGGTACGCGCGCCACGGGCCGCGCCGGCGCACCCCGCTCAGCCGCAGCGCCGGCCGATCGGCGAGGCGCCAGGCGGCGAGCACTCCGAGCGCCGGCGCGTACATGGAGACGACCAGCACCACGACGGACCGCGGATGGGCCAGCCCGCCGCGCAGCCAGAGCAGGCCCCATAGCGCCCAGGCCATGCCGAACGCCACGGCCAGGAACAGCAGCAGGCCGCGGCGCACGTTCGCCCGCTCGTCGGGCAGGTGAGGCCCGGGGACCAGCGTGTCGGGCTCGGCCATCAGGCGCCGGCTCTCCTAGCTATCGCTCGGCCGCGAGCGAGCCCAGCGCGGCCGTCCGCTTGCCCGAGGCGCCGATGGGCGGCTCCGGCGCCGCCGTGTAGCCCGCCTCGCGCAACCGCTCCAAGACCCGCTCGCCGTGGGCCAGGTTGCGAGTCTCGACGGTCAGCTCCAGCTCGACCTCGTTCACGCCGAGCGCCACGCCACGCACGTGGTGCCGCACGTCCTCGATGTTCACGCGCTCGTGGGCCAGCAGCCGCGACAGCCGCGCCAGCTCGCCCGGCCGGTCTTCCAGGCGGGTGCGGAAGACGAGGTAGCGGCCGGCCGCCGTTAGGCCGTGCAGCACGATCCGGTCGATGGTCGTGAGGTCGATGTTGCCGCCGCTCAGCACCACGCCCACCCGCAGCCCCTCGACCGGCAGGCGCCCCGCGAGCACCGCCGCCAGCCCCGCCGCGCCGGCCCCCTCGACCACCAGCTTCGAGCGCTCCATCAGCAGCACGACGGCCTCGGCGATCCAGTCGTCCGGCACGGCCGTCACATCGTCCACCCGCTCGCGCAGGTGGGCCAGCGTGAGCGCCGACGGCGCCTTCACGGCGATGCCGTCGGCGAACGTGTGCACCTCCGGGGTGGGTTGCAGGCGGCCGCTGCGGAACGCCGCGACCGCCGCCGCGGCGCCCGCCGCCTGCACGCCGTACACGCGCGGCGGCGGCACGTGCGCCTTGGCTACCGTCGCGATCCCCCCGATCAGCCCGCCGCCGCCGACGGGCACGACCAGCGCCTCCAGGTCCGGCACCGCGGCCAGCATCTCCAGCGCGACCGTGCCCTGCCCGGCCATCACCGCCAGGTCGTCGAAGGCCGGCACGTAGACGAGGTCCCGCGTCTCGGCCAGCCGGTGCGCTTGCGCCTGCGCGTCGTCGTAGGTCGCGCCGTGCAGCACGACCCGCGCGCCGTACCCGCGCGTCGCCTCGACCTTGGCGAGCGGCGCGTTCACGGGCATGACGACGGTGGCGCGGCAGCCAACGATGCCAGCGGCGATGGCCACGCCCTGGCCGTGGTTGCCCGCCGAGGCGGTGATGACGCCGCGCGCGCGCTCGGCGGGCGACAGCGTGAGCAGGCGGTTCAGCGCGCCGCGCAGCTTGAACGATCCGCCCCGCTGGAGGTTTTCCTCTTTCAGGTACACGTCGCAGCCGGCCAGCTCGGAGAAGAAGCGCGAGCGGACCGTGGGGGTGGGTCGGATGTAGGGCGCCAGGCGGTCCGCGGCGGCCGCAACGTCCTGGGGGTGGAGCATGGCGCCTCCCGGCCGGGGTCGGCCATCGAGGTCAGTATACCGCGCCTCTGCCGCGCAGGCGCTGCTATACTGGCAGGGCAGGTGCCGCCCCGACCTGCGCGGACGACACCGGTCCGTGCGCCAAACGACTTCGACCCTTGACGAGCCGCGGAGGCGTGGGCGGACGCCGCCGGGCCGGAAACAGGTGGCCGCGTGCAGCGGGTGTCGAGGCAAGCACACGACCGGGGAGCAGCCGGTGGCGAACCGCAATGCGGTTGATCCTCCTCTGGGGGCTCGCCATCGGCTGCGCCATCGCCTGCGTCGACGTGCTGGCTGGCGAGGCGTCGCGCAGCCTGAGCGACGCGGACCTGCGCGCGGCGATCGAGCTGGTCGATCTGATCGTCAACCTCGGCCTGTGCGGCTGGGCGAGCTTCCGCGTCGCCACGGCGCTCGGCGAGCTGCGGCCGGGCCTTGAAGCCGCCGTGCTCGCCGGGGCCGTGGCCGGCCTCGTCGGCATCGTCTACCAGGTCGTGCGGCCGCTGGAGGCGCCCGCCGCCGAGGATCTGGTAGCGCTCGTGGCCTGGAATATCGTGCTCGCGGCCGTGGCGGGGTCGCTCGGCGCCTGGGCCGGCAATCTGCGCCGCCCCGCGCCGCCGACACGCTAGCGTCCCGCGGGCGCGAGGGAATAGGGCGTCCCCCGAGCTGGTCCCCCGCGGCCGGGGGAACGCTAGAGGCAAGAGCAATGCCCTATTACAGCGGCGCAGAGCGGGCGATCGCCGGCCAGCCGGAGCGCGTGCTCGCGGTCATGGCCCACCCGGATGACGCCGACTTCACGGTAGCGGGCACCATCGCGCTCTGGGCGCGTCAGGGCGCCGCGTGCGTCTACCTGCTCTGCACCGACGGCAACAAGGGTAGCGCCGACCCCACCATGACGCCCGAGCGCCTGGCGCCGATCCGCCGCGCCGAGCAGCGCGCGGCGCTTGCGCGCCTCGGCGGCCGCGACGTGTGGTGCCTGGGCTACGAGGACGGCGTCCTGGAGCCTAGCCTGGCGCTGCGCCGCGCCATCGCCGAGGCGATCTGCCGCTTCCGGCCCGACGTCGTCGTCTGCCAGGACCCGACGACTTACTTCTTCGGCGCGGAATACGTCAACCACCCGGACCACCGCGCCGCCGGCGAGGCCGCGCTGGCCGCCGTCTTCCCCACGGCGCGCAACCGACTGATCTTTCCGGAGCTGTTCCGCGACGGCCTGGAGCCCTGGGCGGTGCCGACCGTTTACCTCGTGGCCGCGCAGCAGGCCGACACCTGGGTGGACGTCACCGCCACGCTCGACCAGAAGCTGGCGGCCCTGGCCGAGCACCAGAGCCAGTTCGCCCTCGAGCAAGTAGAGCCGTTCGTGCGCGGCTGGGCGGCCGAGAACGGCAAGGCGCTCGGCGTCCCGTACGCCGAGGCGTTCCGCGTCCTGCGCCCGCGCTGAGGTGAGTCATGCCGCGTGTCGTCATCAGCCCTGACCGTCCGCCCGACGCGCCGGCCCCCTGGCGCGGCCGGCGGGGCGCCGAGCGCGCCGCCCCGCGGGCGCGCGGGCCGCGGCTCCGCGTGCTGCTGGCCGCCGAGCCCGCCGGCCGCCGCGCGCTGGGCGCCGTGCTCGCGGCGGCTGGTTACCGCGTGCTGGAGTGCGACAGCGCGCGCGACGCGCTGCGCCTGTGCGCGACCGAGCGCCCCGACCTGGCGCTGCTCGACTTGGAGGCGACGGCGCTCGGCGGCCTGGAGCTGCTGCGACGGCTCCGGCTCGGCTCGGCCATGCCGATCGTCGCGCTCGGCGCCGCCGGCGACGACGTCACCGCCATCCGCGCGCTCGACCTGGGCGCCGACGACTACGTGCCCGCCACGTGCCTGCCCGAGCTGCTGCTCGCGCGGCTGCGCGCCGTGCTGCGCCGCCTGCGCCCCACCGAGGCGCAGGCCCGCCAGGTGCTCGTCGCCGGCGAGATGACTCTCGACTTCGGCCGCCGCCGGCTGTTCCGCGGCGGCCGCGAGATCCCCCTCCGCCCCACCGAGTGGCAGCTCCTCGTCGAGCTGGCGCGCAACCCCGGCCGGCTGCTCCCCCACGAGGAGCTACTCACGCGCGCCTGGGGCCCCGAGTACCGTCACGACCGCTCGTACCTGCGCGTCGGCATCCGCCGCCTTCGCCACAAGCTCGAGGACGACGCCGACGCGCCGCGCTACATCCGCACCGTCCCCGGCCGCGGCTACCTGTTCGAGCCACCCGGCTGACGCCCTTGTGATCCGTTTGCGAGTTTTGTGCGCCTCGCGCTGACGGATCCGCGATGCCGGGCGCCGTACCATGCTTGGCGACGTCGGGTGCGCCGCGCTCGGCACGCGCGTTCGCGCGTCTCCCGGTCCGGCGAGCCGTGGCCGCCCGCGTCGGCCAACGACGATGGGGAGGAGTGCAAGACGATGATGTGGCTCAAGGGGTGTCCCCGCTGCCACGGTGACCTCTTCGAGGAGGCGGGCATCAATCCCGAGGTCTACGGGACCCGCTTCGTCAACTGCCTGCAGTGCGGCTACAGCCTGACCGCGGCCGAGGAGGCGCGGCTCGCCCGCCCCGAGCGGCGGCGGCTCTCGTCCACGGCCCAGCGACAGGCCCTCGCCAGCGCGGCGGCGCGCGCCTGAGGTATTATCAGGCGGAGGCAGCGCATGCGGGTTGGGAGTGCCAGCGGGATCACCCTCGTGTGTGCGCTGCTCGGCTGGCTCGCGTGGGTCCTCACGGTGCTGGGCGTACCGCCCAGCGCGCCCGGCGCCCAGGGCGTCTTCTACGGCAGCTTGTGGCTCGCGCTCGGCACGACAGGCGCGCTCACGCTCGCGGCCGCCGCGCGCCGGCGCGAGCCGCGCCGCCCCACCCGCGGCGTCTTGAGCTATCTCCCGCACGCCCTGCTGGCGAGCTTCCTGCTCATGTTCGCGCTCTGGCTCCAGGCGCTGCGGATGCTGGCCTGGCCCAATGCCCTCCTGCTGCTCGGCCTGTTCGTGCTCATCGAGGGCGCGTACAGCCTCGCCAGCCGCCGCTACTGGACGGAGTGACGAGTGCGACGAGTGCTGCGTAGAAAAGGCTGAGTGCTGAGTTGAGCGGCGAGCGGCCCCACCTGGCTCAGCACGCAGCACCCAGCCCTCAGCCCTCCGTCGAGGAGGTCGTCGCGCGCTATTACGACCTGGAGCACGACGCGCTGAGCGCCGACGTGGCGCTGTACTGCGAGCTGGCGCGCACGGCGGGCGGCGGCCCGGTGCTAGAGCTAGGCTGCGGCACCGGCCGCGTGCTGGCGGGGCTCGTGCGCTCCGGGCACACGGCGGTCGGCGTCGACCTGTCGCGCCCGATGCTGGCCCGCGCCGAGGCGCGCTTGCGGGCGCTCGACCCAGCGGCGGAGCGCTGGCGGCTCGCCGCCACCGACGTGCGGACGCTGGCGCGCGACGAGCGCTTTCGCCTGGCGCTCGCGCCGCTCGACCTCCTGGGCTACTGCGCGACCGCCGACGACCAACTGGCGACGCTCGGAGCCGTGCGCCGCCACCTGTACCCCGGGGGGCAGCTGGCGATCGACGTGGCCTTTCCGCCCGGCGCGTTCCTGGGCCAGCCGGAGGGCGTGCTGGTCCACCAGTGGAGCCACCGCGAGCCGACGGGTGCCGTGGTGAGCAAGTGGTGGCTGCGCGAGATCGACGCGGCGCGGCAGCTCCAGCACCTGACCGCGCTGTACGACGTGGCGGCGCCCGACGGCGCCCTCCGCCGCTGGGTCCACGAGCTGACGCTGCGCTACTACTACCGCTACGAGCTGGAATGGCTGCTCCAGCGCGCGGGCTTTCGCGTCGAGGGGGTGTACGGCGGCTACGCGCTCGAAGAGCTAGCCAGCGACAGCGCGCGGCTCGTCGTCCTCGCGCGGCTGGCGAGCGACGGCTGAGCCCCCGGGCGCGAGGGGCGGCGCCAAGGTGGCGGTGTCACAGTTGCGTCCCAAGCCCGAGAACCGATCCGGCTTCCTAGGGTAGAATAGCGTCAGCCACGGTGGGACCGACCGGGCCCATCGCGTCAGGCCGGGGCGCCCGGCCTGAGGAAGGAGAGGAGGGGATGCGACGCATCCTGGTGGCACTGGCCCTGATGGCGCTGCTGGCTGTCGGCTTCGGGGCGCCCAGTGCCTCGGCGCAATACTACGGCTATCCCGGCATCGGCTACGGTAGCTACCCGGGCTATGGCTACCCCGGCTATGGCTACCCGGGCTATGGCTACCCGGGCTATGGCTACCCGGGCTACGGCTACCCGGGCTACGGCTACCCGGGCTATGGCTATCCCGGCTTCGGGTACCCGGGCTACGGCTACATGGGTTACGGCTATCCCGGCTTCGGCTACCCGGGCTATGGCTATCCCGGCTACGGCTACCCCGGCTTCGGCTACCCGGGCTATGGCTATCCCGGCTACGGCTATCCCGGCTACGGCAGCTATCCGTATGGCGTGGGCACCTTTGGCGCCTACAGCCCCTACGGCATCGGCTACGGCTACCCCTACGGCGCCGGCTATCCGGGCGCGGGCTACGGCGCGTACGGCTACGGGTGCAGCAGCTACGGCTACGGGCTGGGCACGGGCTTCCCCTACTGCTAGACGCTAGACGAGAAAAGGGGGCGGGTAGTCTGACCCGCCCCCTTTTCTTTCTCGTCCGGGAGCCCGTCATCCCCCGCCGGCGGCCCGCGGCGCGGCCGGCGCCGGGCGTCCTTCGAGCGCCGCCGCCAGCGCCGGGTACTCCGCCAGCATCTCCGGCGAGAACTCGCCGGTCACGGGCTGGCCGAGCGCCAGCTTGAGCTGCGTGGCGTTCGCCACCGCCTTCGCGCGGTAGTGGTTGTTGTAGAACACGTAGGTGTCGGTAGCGCGCTCCGCCACCGTCTCCACCTCGGCCGCGAGCTGCTGCTGCTCGCCGGCGCTGTACAGGTAGTCGTAGCGGCTCTCGCGGTCGCCGTGCCACCACTCCTTGGCGTTGCGCCCGTGGAAGCGCAGGTAGCCGAGCCGGCTGGTGAGCGGCACGGCCCCCAGCGACGTACGAAACTTCGGCTCGTCGATGAGGCACCAGGCCACGTTGTTGTCCACGAGCAGCCGCGCCGCCTCGGCGCTCTCCGACCAGCTACGGTGCCGCAGCTCCACGGCCAGCGGGTACTCGGCGAACTGGCGGATGAGGTCTTCGAGCTGCGTCAGCGTCTCCTCGTCGGCCTTGAAGCTCGGCGGGAACTGCGCGAGCAGCGCCCCCAGCTTGCCGGCGTCCACCAGCGGCGCCAGGCCCTCCTTGAAGCGGGCCACGTCCTCGGCACGCACGTCCACCGCCTCGCCCGTGGCCTCCTGGTACATCTTCGGGTGCGTGAACTTCTGGTAGAGCTTGGCGGTGAAGCGGAAATCGGCCGGCGTCTTGCGCGCCCAGCTCGCCGCGACGTGCGGCGCGAGCGGCCGGTAGAAGGAGCTGTTGATCTCGACAGCGCGGAAGTGCTCGGCGTAGTACGCGAGCTGGTCCGGTCCGCGCCGGCCGGCGGGATAGAAGATGCCATCCCACTTGCCCTTGCCCTCGGGGTAGGACCAGCCCGCTGTGCCCACGTAGATCATCGCCGCCTCCTCGCGCCGCGCCGGCCGGCGCTCCCCGGCTCTCTCGCAAGCCGCGGGCCAGACGCGCGGCGGCCGCCCGCCCCCGCCCCTTGACCACTTCCTGCCACCGACGGCGTCTCCCGCAGGAGCGCCCACGGCTACAGAGATATGATAGTCCCCGCTCCCCCTGGGAGCGGGCTAGGGTGAGGGCAGGCGGCCGCCACAGGCCGCTAGGATGGCGGCGGGTTGGCCCGCCGGCCAGGGCCCCGGCACCGGGCCCGGGCGGCTAGACCTCGGCGCCGACCCGCACCCGCTCGAAGCAGGTGCTGCAGTACACCGGACGGTCGTAGCGCGGCAGGAACGGCACCGTCGTCTCGACGCCGCAGGCCGCGCAGGTGACCGGGTGCATCTCGCGGGGCTCACGCCCCAACCGCTCCCGCCGCCGCACGGCTCGGCACTCCGGGCAGCGCTGCGGGTCGTTCATCAACCCCTTCTCGGCGAAAAACGCCTGCTCGCCGGCCGTGAAGACGAACTCCACGTCGCACTCACGGCACTTGAGCGGCTTGTCCACAAAGCTCACGTTGCAGGTCCTCCTCCCTGATCGTTGGCCGCGCTCCTGGGGCTCCGCGCCCATCGCCGGCGACGCTCGACCTACGCCGCGGGCCAGCCGCGGAGACCGCGCGGACCACGGCGCGCAGTATAAGGGAAGTCTCATCTCTATGCAACGTCTTGGTGGCAGGCGGGCGGGGAGGAGGGGTCGAGCTAGTCCGGGGGCGGCTCCTCGATCGACTCCTCGTGGATGCGGCCGTCGAGGATGCGGAAGGCGCGCACGCTGGGGTTCGCGCGGTCTTGCAGCGACACGATGATGTAGTAGGCGTCGGGATAGTAGGCCAACGACACGTCGGTCTGCGAGGGATAAGCGGGGGTGTGGGTATGGGAGTGGAAGATGCCCAGGAGGTCCCAGTCGTGGTCCTCCATGTCCTGCATGATCCGGAGCTGATCGCGCGGCTCCATCAGGTAGCGCACCTCGCTCGCCTCGGCGTTGTGCGCCGGATAGACGCGCGTCGCGCGGTCGCCCTTGCCCGCCACCATGCCGCAGGCCTCGTACGGCAGGCCCGCCTGGGCATGCGCGATCATCTCGTCCAGCATCGCCCGAGAGATGTAGACCACCCGCCCTCCTCGCGGCTCAATCGACTATCAGTCCGCGCGGGCGGTCCGCCGGCGAGCGAATCAGCCCCATTCGCGGCGCCAGATCGAGGGTTTACCAGAGTAGCTGGCTGCTCAGCGCCTCGCTGTCGGCGCCCTCCGCCGACCAGAGGCCCGTGCTGAGGTACTTCCAGCCGCCGTCGGCAAATAGTACCACGACGTTGCCGCGCTCCATCCGCCGCGCCACCCGCAGCGCGCAGTGCAGCGCGCCGCCCGACGACACGCCCGCGAAGATGCCCTCCCGCGCCGCCAGCTCGCGCGTCAGCGCCACGGCGTTCGGCGTGTTGATGATCACCTTGCCGTTCAGCACGCTCGGGTCGAAGATCGGCGGGATGAAGCCGTCGGCCAGGCTGCGCAGGCCCGACACTAGCTCGCCCTGGTCGGGCTCGGCGGCGATCACCCGCACGCTCGGATTGTGCGCTTTCAAGTAGCGCCCCACCCCCATCAGCGTGCCGCCGGTGCCCAGCCCCGCCACGAACACGTCCACGTCGGGCAGCGCCGCGACGATCTCCGGCCCCGTCGTCTCGTAGTGCGCCTGCCAGTTGGCCGGGTTCGCGTACTGGTCGAGCATGTACAGCGACGGATCGGCCGCGGCCATCGCGTGCGCCACCTCGATCGCGCCGTTCGAGCCCTTCGTGGGGTCCGAGCCGACGATCGTGGCGCCGTACAGCTTGAGCAGCTGACGCCGCTCCTCGCTCACGTTCTCGGGCATCACCGCGATCAGCTTGTAGCCCTTGCGCTGCCCGATCATCGCCAGCGCGATGCCCGTGTTGCCGCTCGTCGGCTCCAGCAGCGTCTGGCCGGGCCGCAGCCGGCCCTCCCGCTCGGCCGCCTCGATCATCTGCCGCGCGATGCGGTCCTTCACGCTGCCGGTGGGGTTGTGCCCCTCCAGCTTGGCGAAGATGCGCACGCCCGGCTTTGGGCTGAAGCGCTGCAGCTCCACCAACGGCGTATGACCGATCGCCGCCACGACGTCGGCGAACGGGCCGGTCGGCCCCGCTGCCTCTGGCCGCATCGCTTGCGGCTGCCGCATTGCCATCAGGGTTCCTTACTCTATCGTGTCCGGGGCGGAGCGAGACCCTCTCCCCCAACCCCCGCCCCCAATAGGGGGCGGGGACTTCCCGGCACCGCCGCCGCGGCTGGCTCCCCCCTTTCCCCTGTGGGGGAGAGGGGGGTAGGGGGGTGAGGGGTCATCCCCCCGCCACCGCCGGCAGGATGGAGACCGTATCGCCATCCTGCACCGGGGTGTCGAGCTGGTCCAGGTAGCGGATGTCCTCGTCGTTGACGTAAATGTTCACGAAGCGGCGTAGCTCGCCGTCGTCCGAGAACAGCCGGTCGTGGAACCCCGGGTGCCGCTGGTCGATGTCCGCCAGCACCGCCGCCACCGTCGGCGCGTCGCTCTCGACCGCTCGCTCGCCGCCGGTCGTCTCGCGCAGGATCGGGGGAATGCGTACGCTCACAGCCATCTCATTACTCCAGGGGATGACGGCATCAGCCGATCAGCGCCGACTCGCGCGGCAAGCCGCAGAACTCCACGTAGTCGATCAGCTCCGTGATCGTCGGGTTGTCGCCGCAGACCGGGCACTCCGGGTCGCGGCGCAGCTTCACCTCGCGGAACTCCATCGCCAGCGCGTCGAACAGCAGCAGCCGCCCGGCCAGGGACTCGCCCAGCCCCAGAATCAGCTTGATCGTCTCGATCGCCTGGATGCAGCCGATGATCCCCGGCAGCACGCCCAGCACGCCGCCCTCGGCACAGCTCGGCACCGAGCCGGGCGGCGGCGGCGCCGGGAAGAGGCAGCGGTAGCAGCCCTGCCCCGGCAGGAACACCGTCGCCTGCCCGTCGAACTTGAAGATGCTGCCGTCCACCAGCGGCTTCTTCAGCAGCACGCAGGCGTCGTTCGTCAGATAGCGCGTCGGGAAGTTGTCGCAGCCGTTCACGACGATGTCGTACTGGCCGATGATCTCCAGCGCGTTCTCCGACGACAGCGCCACCGAGTGCGGCACCACCTGCACGTCCGGGTTCACGTCGGCCAGGCGGTCGCGCGCCGAGTCCAGCTTGTGGCGGCCGATGTCCTTGTGGCCGTGCAGGATCTGGCGGTGCAGGTTCGTCAGGTCGACCTCGTCGAAGTCGATCAGGCCCAGCGTGCCCACGCCCGCCGCGGCGAGATACAGCGCCGCCGGCGAGCCCAGCCCGCCCGCGCCGATGAGCAGCACCTTCGCGTTCAGCAGCTTGCGCTGGCCGCGCGGCCCGATTTCCGGCAGGATCAGGTGGCGGCTGTAGCGCTGCACCTGCACCGGCGTGAACGGCGTCGCCCCCCCGGCAATCGCCGGGATGAACGCTACCTCGTCCGCCTGGCCGATCGGCGTCGCCACGCCCACCGCGTCGCCCACCTCCTGCTGGTTCACGAAGACGTTGACGAAGCGGTGCAGCTCGCCGTCGTCGGCCACGAGCGCCTGGCGGAAGCCCGGGAAGCGCCCTTCCAGATCGTCGAGGACGGCTGCCAGCGTGGCGCCCTGCGCCTCCACCTTCGCCTGTCCGTCCGTCAGCCGCCGCAGCGACGTGGGCACGTAGACCGCAACCATTACCTACTTCCTCCCGGGGCCTGGCGCCCCCTCCCCCATCCCCTCATGGCGAGGGCGGACGGGGCGTCTGCTCCTACCATTCCATCGTCAGATAGCGCTCGCCCGTGTCGGGCAGGATCGTCACCACGACCTGCTCGGGCGCGAGGCTCCCCGCCACGCGCAGCGCGGCCCAGACGTTGGCGCCGGCCGACACGCCGACCAGCAGCCCCTCCTCGCGCGTCAGCCGCAGCGCCATCTCGATCGCGTCCTCGTCCCGCACGGCCACCAGCTCGTCGACGACCGTGCGGTCCAGCACGCTCGGCACGAAGCTCGCGCCGATGCCCTGGATCGCGTGCGGGCGCGGCCGGCCGCCGGCCAGCACTGGCGAGCGCGCGGGCTCGACGGCCACGACCCGCGCCGTCGGGCGGCGCTCCTTCAGCACCTGCCCCACCCCGGTGATCGTGCCGCCCGTGCCGACCCCCGCCACGAACGCGTCGATCTGCCCCGCCGTGGCCGTCCAGATCTCCTCGGCCGTCGTCGCGCGGTGCACCGCCGGATTCGCCGGATTGTCGAACTGCCCCGGCATGAAGTAGTCCGGGTGCTGGTTCAGCAGCTCTTGCGCCGCGAACACCGCGCCCGACATGCCCTCGATGGCCGGCGTCAGGATCAGCTCGGCGCCGAAGCGCGCCAGCAGCCGCCGCCGCTCCAGCGTCATGTCCTCCGGCATCGTCAGGATGAGCCGGTAGCCGCGCGCCGCCGCGACCATCGCCAGGCCGATCCCCGTATTGCCGCTCGTCGGCTCGACGATCGTCGCGCCCGGCCGCAGCCGCCCCTCGCGCTCGGCCGCCGCGATCATCGCCAGCGCGATGCGGTCCTTCACGCTGCCGGCCGGGTTGAGCGACTCCAGCTTGCCCAGCACGGTCGCCGCGCCCGCCGGCGTCACGCGGCCCAGGCGCACGAGCGGCGTGTTGCCGATCAGGCCGAGCACGCTATCCACTACCAGCGGCCGCACGCCGGGCACGGCGGTCACCCCCTCTCCCCCTGGGAGAGGGCCGGGGTGAGGGCGTTCCCCGCGTCCTGCGCCCTCTCCCCCTGGGAGAGGGCCGGGGTGAGGGCGCGTCTGGGCCATCCGTCTCTCTCGCACCGGCTCAGATGTGGTACATCACGCGGCGCTGGGTCGCCTCCTGGCGCTCCAGCAGGTCGGCGAGCGTGACCCCGTCGACGATAGCGCGCGAGGTCGACTCCAGCTCGTTCCACACGTCGTACAGCACGCAGCCGGGGTTCACCCGGCAGCCCCGCTGGTCCGAGCAGGCCAGGGTCTGTGACGGCCCCTCCATCGCGGCCACGACCTCGCCGAGGCGGATGTCGCGCGGCGGCCGCGCCAGCATGTGGCCGCCGGCCGGGCCGCGCAGGCTGCGAACGAGCCCGGCGCGGCGCAGCACCACGAGGAGCTGCTCCAGGTACGTCTCGGGGATGTTCTGCTGGGCGGCGATCTCGCCGCTCTGAATGGGGCCTTGGCCGTAGCGCTCGGCGAGGTACAGGAGCGCCCGGCCCCCGTAGTCGCTGCGCATCGAGATCTTCACCGGCCCACCCCATTATTGTTGACTAGATTCGTCAGTATTCTACTGCCGCCCCAAAACTCCCGTCAACGGCCGCCGACTGCCGAGTAGCTCAACCGCCGCGCTGGCCAGCTCTCCCGCGCCGGCACGGAGGCATTGGTGCATCGCACGCACGATCCGCGGTGGGGTACGATGCGGCGCGAGGCCAGTCTACAAGAAGCGCTTGGGCGTAAGGAGGCGGGGCAACTGGTGGCCAGCATCCGGGTCGGCGAGTCCACTGGCGATCGGGGCGGCGGAGGCGGCGGCAGTGGCGCCGGTGGCGCGTCGGAGGGTAATCGCCCCGAAGTCGTGGCCTTGCTACGCGCGCATGGTGTGTCGGCCGAAGCCGCACCGCGCATCGCGGGAGCGGGGGAAATCCTGCGTCAACGGACGGCCCAGTCCGGGGTGGAGGTAGGGGCCGTGCTCGACGCGGATACCGGCCGCCCCCTTGGCCCAACGCTCGAGGGGCAGGCGGACCGTATTCATTTGGAGTCACAGCTAGGGCTGCTGCGCCCGGGGCGTCGCTACGTCCAGCTCCATACTCACCCGGCGAACACGAGCCTCTCCGCCCAGGACCTCGCCCTGCTGTTGGCTCATCCCGAGATCCGCACTATGGCGGCGGTGGGACGCGATGGGGCCTGGCACGTCCTCACTAAGCGCCGTGGGCAGGCCACGGCGAGCCCCGAGGATGGGCTGATTGCCTGGAGCGATACCGACGCGGCGCTCGACGCACGCTACGATGCGCTCATTGAAGCCGGTACGCTGTTGCCGGAAGAGGCGCACCGGCAACAATTGCACGAGGTCATGCAGCGCATCGCGCCACGACTCCGGTTGCGGTATGATCGTCTTGAACGCTGAGCCGGAGGGCATCATGGCCGACCGACGCTGGCCCACTGTCCAGGAGATTCTCGACCAGGCTCGGCACGGCGTCCTCGACGAGACGACCGGTCTGGTGCGGCCAGACCCCGAGGCGCGGGCGGCGTTCCGCGCGGAGATCGCCGCGTTGAAGGCACGCCGGGCGGCCCGCCAGAAGCCGCCCGAGCCGTCGCGCACTCGTCGGCCCGCCTAAGCCTCCCCCGAACGCTGACCCCGCGCCAACCATCTTCTCTAGTGAAGAGGTGGCGCGCTGGCCGAGCACCCATTTTAACCGCCACGGCCGGCGCGATATGGGGCGCCCAGGGTCCCTCCAGCGGCAGGGCCTCGGGCGTTTTTCGTGCGCCGGACGGCCTCGCCTGCAAGGGACAGAGCTTGCTGCCGTATATTATGGACGCGCGGCCCCGGACCCGGGCCGCGGCGATGTGCGCCGCGCAGCGAGGGGAGAGAGCCATGAGCGAGCTGAACGTCGTCAACCTCGCGGAGATTACCAGCGCCCTCAGCAATGCTCCGAAACCCGTGAACGTCCTCTGGCAGGAGCCGCACAGCGTCGCCTTCGTCGCCCGCGGGCGCGTCGGCCGCAGCGAGTTCCACATCGACCCGAGCGACGAGGTCATGTACGTGATCAAGGGCACGCTGGACTTGCACTACATCACCCCCGAGGGCGAGCGAAAGGTCGCCACCTTGCAGGAAGGCGAGGTCGTCTACTGCCCGGCCGGCACGCCCCATTCGCCGCACTTCGCGCCCGACGCCTTCCTGCTGGTACTGGAGCGCCAGCGCCATCACGACGAGGACGACCGCTTCGTCTGGTACTGCGACCAGTGCGGCGCCAAGCTCTACGAGACGTCGCGCTACGTGCCCGACTACCACCAGGACCCGGTCTCGCGCGTCTACGAGGAGTTCTACGGCTCGGAGGCGCACCGCACCTGCCAGCAGTGCGGCCACGTCGCCCCCCTGCCGAGCACCGTGCCCGCCGCTCGCTGAGCCGCCGCGCCTGAGCAGCAGCCCCGGACGGGTCGCGACGCGGCTCGCGCCATACGCAGGCCGCCCGGCGAATCGGCCGCGGCGGCCTGCCGCGAAGCGTGCTACAGTAGGCGCCAGCAGCGCGGCGGCCGCGGCGGCCGCGCGCTAGCCGCAATCGTTGGGAGGGAGGACCATGCACCGTCACCGGCTGATTGCCCTCGTCGCCCTGCTCGCGGCGCTCCTACCGAGCCTGCTGCCCGCGGCCGCGCCAGCCGTCAGCGCGCAGGCGATACCCACGATCCCCGCGCCGGCCGCCGTCACGCTCGACCCCGCCACCACGGCCTACCTGGTGCTCGACATCAACAGCGCCGTCTGCGGCCCGCGGCCAGGCTGCCAGGCGACGCTGCCCGCCATCGCGGGCCTGCTCGACCGCGCTCGCCAGGCCAACGTCTTCGTCGTGTACTCGAACACCACGGCGCCGGGCACCACGATCTTGCCCGAGGTGGCCCCGCGCCCGGACGATCCGGTGGTCACGAGCAGCGCGGACAAGTTCTACAATACGCAGCTCGACGACCTCCTGCGCAGCCATGGCATCCGCACCGCCATCATCGTCGGCACCGCCGCCAACGGCGCCGTGCTCTACACCTCGTTCGACGCGAACACCCGCGGCTATACCGTCGTGGTCCCCGAGGACGGGATGTCGGCGCCGGACGACTTCGCCGTCCTGCTCACGCGCTACCAGCTGCTCAACCAGCCCGGCTTCACCAACCCGGACAACGAGCCGCTGCGCGAGCGCGCCGTGACCTTGTCCCGCACGGACCTGATCAGCTTCCAGTAGAGGCGCTCCGCACCCGAGTCAGGGGGGAGGCGGGGCTGGGGCGAGTCGCGCCGCTCGCTCCAGCCCCGCCGGGGAAGAGCTATTCGAGGAAGGAGGGGAGGAGGGCGAAACGGTTGGCAGGGCCCAGGACGTAAGCCGCGGCGAACGCGAGCCAGACCAGGCCGAGTAGCGCCGTCCAGCTCATCGTCACGCACCTCACCGCGCGTCGTGTTGGCGCTTCGAGCGCTGCCATCACGCTCTATGGTCAGTGTAGGCCCCCCCCCTTTCGCCCCGCTGTGAGCGCCCCCACACTCCGCCCGTGAACGTCGTCACGCCGCCCCCGCCAGCTCAGGGCCGGCGCATACAGCCGCGCGGCGAAACATACCGCGCGGCTATTGACAGCCCCGAATCGAGCGACTACCATCAGCCCGCGAGAGGCGCATCGCCGGCGCGCGGACCACAGCTTGTCCGCCTCCACTGGCAGAGAGGGGCGTTCGATGGCTAGTCGCGGACTATCACGGCGACAGTTTCTGCGCCGCGCCGGCGGCGGCGCCGGCATCGTGGCCGTCGGGCTGGGCGGCGGCACGGCTCTGCACCAGGCCCATGCGCAACACCTGACCGCGGAGGAGACGGCGCCGCACACGATGCCCGGCCACGGCGCCCGCCCGGCGGCGCAAGCGTCGCAAACGCCCTCGCTGGTCGAGCAGCGCGACGACGCGCTGTACGCCTTCTTCAACGGCGACCAGGCCGACACGGTGGCCGCCATCGCCGAGCGCTTCTGGCCCGGCGCCCCCGGCAAGCCGGGCGCCCGCGACGCCGACGTGCTGAACTACATCGACCTCGCCCTCGCCGGCCCCTACATGGACCAGCAGGACTTCTACCGCCGCGGGCTCCAGGCGCTCGACGCCTACACCCAGGCCCAGTACGGCCAGGACTTCGCCCACCTGACGCCCGAGCAGCAGGACGACACCCTGAGCGCGGTCGAGCGCGGCGACGCCGGCACCTTCACCTGGCCGACCGCGCAGGCGTTCTTCAACACGCTCTGGACGCACACGATCGAGGGCATGTTTGCCGACCCCGTGTACGGGGGCAACCGCGACTTCGCCGGCTGGCGGCTGGTCGAGTTCGATGGCGCCCAGGAGCGCTACCTGCGCAGCGACATGCAGACCGATGCCAAGTTCACCCGCGCGCCGATCCTGGGCCTCAAGCAGCAGTACGACCAGCGGGCGTCGACCGGTAGCTCGCGAGCGGGAGGAGAGTGAGCCATGGCGCAGCAGTCGGCAGACGTGGTCATCATCGGCGTCGGCGGCGCCGGGGGCATCCTGGCCGCCGAGCTGGGCAAAGCCGGCCTGCGCGTGGTCGGGCTGGAGCGCGGCCCGCGGCTGGAGACCAAGGACTTCGAGCCGCACGACGAGCTGCGCTTCTTCCAGCGCATGGACCTGCGCCCCGACCCGAAGCGCCAGCCGGTCACCTATCGCCCCAACGAGAACACGCGCGCCGTGCCCATCGGCGTGATCAACAACGGCAACCAGGCCGGCGGCGGCACCGTGCACTACGGCACGATGTCCTGGCGCTATCACGAGGAGATCTTCCGCGAGCGCTCGAACGCGATCGAGCGCTACGGCGCCGACGCCATTCCCGAGGGCTCCGGGCTCATGGACTGGCCGCTCACCTACGCCGATCTGGAGCCGTTCTACGACCAGGCGGAGTACGAGCTGGGGGTAGGCGGCAAGGCCGGCAACATCCAGGGCCGCATTCAGGAGGGCGGCAACTACTTCGAGTCGCCGCGCCAGCGCGAGTACCCGCTGCCGCCGGTCGTGGACGACAACTCGTGCACGATCTTCGACGACGCGGCCCGCTCGCTCGGCTACCACCCGTTCCCCACGCCCAAGGCGATCGCCACCCAGCCGTACCGCGGCCGGCCGGGCTGCACCTACTGCGGCTTCTGCCAGGCGTTCGGCTGCCACGTCGGCGCCAAGTCGAGCATCCTGGTGACGAAGCTGCCGGAGGCCGACGCCACCGGCAACTTCGAGCTGCGCACGGGCAGCATGGTCTACCGCATCAACAGCGACAACAGCGGGCGGATCACCGGCGTGTCCTACTACGGCCCGGGCCGCGAGGACACCACGATCGACGCCGACCTGGTGATCCTGAGCCCGGCCGTCTACGACTGCACGCGCCTGCTCTTGCTCTCGGCCACCGACCG
>Ga0209062_1000679_pt1 | contig 88075 bp, 74 predicted proteins | sample Coa_R2_2_FD_187158 | JGI IMG/M metagenome (GOLD analysis project Ga0209062, IMG submission 187158) | Surface soil microbial communities from Centralia Pennsylvania, which are recovering from an underground coalmine fire - Coalmine... | ecosystem: Environmental > Terrestrial > Soil > Unclassified...
CCCGACTTCGCGCCGATCGTCTACGCCGCGCCGGTGCAGATGATCGCCTATCACACCGCCGTGCTCATGGGCAAAGACGCCGACCAGCCGCGGAACCTCGCCAAGTCGGTCACCGTGGAGTAGGGCGCAATGACGAGCGAGATCAAATGCGCGCGGCGTCGCTGCTCGGACTTACGGCGATTGGTCGCTGGTCCTCACGAATTTGCGCCTCGCTTCCAGTTGAGCCGACGATCGCGATCCAGCGCGTCGAGATCATCTCTTTGAGGGAGCCTGGCGCGCTCGCGCGAAAAAGGGGTACCCCTTTTGGTCAGGGCATAGATGGAACTATTGTTGAAGCTCGGATTGATCTCCATTGCGGTCCGATGACATCCTCATACGCGCGGTACGCAGCCCATACGCCGAGAACGGTCGCGGGCGGCGAGGGATCAATGTAGCCTAAAAAGGACAGCGCCCGCCCCACAGGGCCGCTAAGCGCGTGCGCTGCGAGCGGGCGTCGTCGTATTGGAAAAAGGGGAATCGCTGATGACAGACTTGACGGTCAGGAGCTTCGTCGTGCTGCTCGATAATACGCCATTGGCGCTGAGCGCGCGCGCCGTCGGCGCGCCCGAAAAGCGGCCGCAAAACCGTCGCAGCAGGCCGCGGATAGGCGCCTGGAACCAGCTGACCTACCGGATTCTCGACGGCGCAGAAGTCGGTCACTCGCTGGAAGACAAAGCCGCTTCGGACGAAGACCTGATCTCAAGGCTAACCATCGCCGAAGCCATCGCCGCCTTCACGGTTCGGCAAGGCGGCCAATGAGCAATTAGTTAGCGCGCCCAACCCGGCGCATCGCCGCCGCACGAATCTTCCGAAAGCTGGCGACGACAAGTCAAGCGACGTTGAATCCACCTTTGCCATTGATGTTCGTAACAATTCCGGAATGCAGCGAATTGTTGTTCATCGCCCAGATCGCGGCTTGCGTCCTGTTGTGGACCTGTATTTTGCGGAGTATGGCCTTGATATGAACCTTCACCGTCGCTTCGGCAATCTCGATCTTTCGCGCGATCACCTTATTCGAATCGCCGGCGATCAAATATTGCAAGATGCGAGTTTCTTGCGCGGATAGTTTTGGCGCGCCAGGTCGCGGCGGGGCGGCCTGGGCCGGGATGGCTACGGCGGCCACGTCCCTAGGAACGCTTTCGGCGACGTCTCCCTGAACCATGAAAGATGCGAGGATTTCCGCGGGTATCAGCGTTTGGCCACGCATCACCAGATCCAGCGATCTGACGAAGGCGTCGCAGGGGGTGTTCTGCATGAAATAAGCGTTTGCCCCAGACTTGAACGTCGCGAGGATTTCATTAGGTCTATGGCGGTCCGCGAGGACGGCTACTCGACCATTCGAGTATTTTTCCTTGAAAAGCTCAATTTGCCTGATCGCCTCTCGGTGATCGGTCCCCGCGCCGATGAGCAGCAACAGATCAATATTGTCGCCCGACGACTGCAAAAGGATCGGGTCGATCGCCGGAGCGTCCTTCGCCACCCGGAAATGCGCAGCCCTTAAAATCCGACAGAGACCTTCACGAAAGAGAGAATTGGGTTCGACGACTAAAACCGAAAAAGCTTCCCGCATTGGGAACCCCCGCGTTACGCCCCTTACACGTTACGCTCCATTCACCTCACATCCGGCTTGTTGCCGGTTGGGCCGTCACCAAAATAAACCAACATTCAAAGACTTGGCCGAAATTAAAAATAAACTTAATACAAATTAACACGTTTTTTGAAGAATACAATAGGCTTTGAGGGCTCTTGGACGCTTTCGTACCGAAAGCGCGGCGCCCCGGCCCGGCATCGGTGGTCTGTCTTGAACAGTGAGAGGCGACTTGCGCGCACAAGTCATATGTTTCGGCGGCGGCTTCGATCGGTCGTAACCGCCGAGAAACCGGCAAGCCCGGGCTGTCATCATCCCCGCTGGAAGCCTATATCGGCGCGATTTTGAATCCGGACAAAGCCGGGCGATCGATATTGGCGGCTTGCCCGATGAGAGGCACGCTCTCGCAGGTGAATGTCGCTGTCCTGCGCCCACGCGTTTTGCCGAAAGCGTCGACGACCTCGAGACCGTAGGCGGCATTATACGTGTGGACGCCGAAGCGATCGCTGGCGATTTTCGCGACCTGTGTCTGCTCAAAGCCGTTTTGATCAAGCCGGTCGATTCGCCACAAGCCGATTGCCGCGCCATAATAGGCGCCGCAATCTTGCACCGGCCGCAGGCGAGCGCCGAATCTCGATATTATCGCGCCGGCGGGCCTCGCTGCGCGCGCGTCGAGAACGACCGGATTGTCCGCGCAAGCCTGCCAGCGTCCGAGGAGGTGTCGAGCGTGAAAAATGCTGAGCCGGTCCCAGCCAGTACCGCGTCCAAGCCTCGTCGCCGCGAGCATCCACCAGCCCGCGTCATCATGAACGAGCGTCGCGTCGTAAGCGGCGGCTCCTTCGAGTAGCGTCGCCTCGTGACGCCAACGAAACGGAAAGTCGGTCGCCCGGTACAGGTCGATGCTGGAATTGGCGCCCGATTCCGGCACCATCCAAACCTCGCCGTCAGACTCGAAAACCTGAGGGTAGGAAAGGTGGTGATCTTCCTCAAGCGCCGGACGGGGCTGGGACACCGAGCCGTCCTTTTCGACGAAAGCGACAGCGATCCGGCCGCGCATGGTACTGAACGAAAATTCTTCCATGAACAACGCGGTGCGGCCACCGCGCCGCAGGATAAAAGGGTCAGCGTAATAACTTCGGCCGCTGTCGGCGAGCAACGTGAACTCGGCCTCGCGTTCGACGATGAGAGCGTCGCCGTCAATCCAACGGTATGCGACCGACCATTGCTCTCGATCAGCCAGTCGCAAAGAAAGAAACCGATTGGCCTTCCAGGCCAGACTCGCGACGACATAGGCCAGCCCGGCTGTAGAACTTGGCGGGCGTGCGCGCGACGGCGGAACGCGCGCGTTCGCTTGAAATGGATGCTGCCTGACCGCTTTGGCGATCAGATCAATTGCGAACGAGCAGGCGGTGTCGATCGCCCGGATGAGCACTCTTCGGTCGGCAAGCGCCGGCGTCGCCGTCACCCAAATCCCTGGGCGCTCAACCTCTTCGATTGAAACACAAATTGAAAGATTATCAAGCAGCGCGGCCAGCGCGCCGATCTCGCCCGGCAGGCCGTTGAACAGGACGTTCAAAGTCCTCTCTGCTTGAACGACGCCGTTGCTGGCGCCCGTGCAATCAATGGCGATGTCGAACGTTTCAGATTCGTCGTCGCCGCACAGGACAGGCGCTTTAAACGCCTCAGCTTCGATCCGGTCGATGGCTGCGCCAGGCGGGATACGGTAGATGAGCCGCTCGAGTTCGAAAGCCAATTTGCACGAGAGGGGTAGACGAACAGTTTCCGCGTCGGCTTTTAGAAGGGCGAAGACGTCGTATTGCGCACGTAAGGAATCGACGAGCCACAAGTGCCAGCGGAGAAGATTTCCTTTATCGAGCACGACGCATATTCGACGCGGTTCCGACGTCACAGCCTGTCCGGCGCCAGCGGCGGCTGCTTGAATGTCTCCGTGCATCGACAGTCGCTCCTTCGTCGACCTAACCGTTGCTCCCCCGCAAGCAGGTTCTGCAGCGTCTATGGTGGCCATCGGCCTTGACGCGGCAGTTTTCATGGCCCGGAATCGACTAGCCTTTTGTTGCGTCTCATGATCGCTCTCGCTCCGGGTAGACGTCTCTCGTCAGGCTTCGACCGCACGGCCGCCATCCGGGCAATGGGGTAGGCGGCTCGTATTCTACAGCCATCGAATGGCCCACGACATTCTGCGTCGGAGCCGGCTCGCGCATGGCGTCGTCCTTCTTCATCTGCCCGGTCGTTCGCGTTCAGCCGTCCGTGGCGAACAAGCGCCAATCTGTGCCAAATTCTACAATGCTTGCGCAGCGTTTCTCCAGTTCAATGCACAGCGCCGAAGGCGAATGAGCATTGCTTTCAGGATTACCCTTAAAGGTGGTGCGCCGCGTGATCGCCATTTCCCCGCGCCCTCTCGCCAGGCCCGCGCCACCCTCCCAAGCCGCAGGTTGCCGAGCATTGTCGTAACGCCATTCGCAGCCGCAAGCAGTGGCCGCCGGACTCTCATCATGAACCGGCGGCCTCCCACTGACGCGCCCGCAGGATATCTACATAGAGCGCCTCGAGTTTTCGGGCGCAATCGTCCCAGGTCGGCAGCGTTGCCCGCCTGGGGATGGAAGGATGATCAAGTTGGTCGGCTATCGCGGCCGCAAGTTCTTCTGTTGTGCATCCGAGCGCGATTGTGCGGGCGTTCCAAGCTTTGGCAACCTCCGCGAGGCCCGAAGTCGCTGCGACCAGGACTGGCCGCCCGAGGGCGAGCGCCTCGAGCGCCGCCAACGGATGCGTCTCATACTCGCTCATCAGGACCACGATGGCCGCGCTTGCAATCGCGCGAGCCATGGCCGTGCGATCCGTCGGAGAAATTCCGCGAATCTCGACCCGATCGGCGACGGACAGTTCATTGGCCAATTGTCGCAATTGGCTTTCATAAGGGCCGGAACCAAGAATCAACAGTCGAGCATCGGGCCGGACGGAAAGAAGGGCGGGGAGGGCGGCGATGATCCGATGGTGCCCTTTGTATTTCTCAAGGCGGCCTATCGAGACGACGAGGTTGGGATCGCTTTCGGCGCTTTCGCTCGCGGCGCTTTCTGGGAAATCGGAACCGTTTGGTATGACGGAAAAAGCATCCGAGGTTAGCCCGAACGTCCTGCTGTAGAGCTCGACCTCGAATTTCGCGAGAGCTATCAATCGTTCGGCCCGGCGGACAAGCGGGCGCAGCGCGCGCCATTGGATAGACCGCACGCGATTGCGCAGGCGCGAGGAGTGACCTCCGCCATGGAAGGTGAGGATATAAGGAAGTCTGGCGCGCAGCGCGCCGAGCATCGCGAGCGGCGCGACGCAGGTGTGATAACTCTGAACGTGAACGAGATCCCAGCGTCCGCGCCGTACAAGGCGATATAATTCCGGCGCGAAGAGCCAGTCCTTGCTCCGAGGCCGCGCCGGAACGCGCAAGACCTCGATGCCGCCAATGAAGTCCCGCGCCGGATAGCGCTGCAGAGCGTCCGTCGTCGCGACTGTGACTTCGACGCCGTTGCGGACGAGACGCTTCGATACTTCGTGTACGTGGTTCTCGACGCCTCCTATGTCAGGAAGGAACCGAGGCGTCGCCATCAAGACGCGCAAGTGCTCTCCCCCTAATCCGCTCTATTGATTGCGAGGAGCAATCGGCGCGTCGCTAAAAAGCGGGAGCGATCGCTTTCCGCCTGCCAAAGCGCCCTTCAGGGAGCCCAGCGAATAGCCGGCGAAGGCGCAACCCGCGCCGGAAACGATCGCGCCGGCGCGCGCAAGGCCGTCGAACCGGCCGCTGAAGAAGGCCTCGCGGCAGCCGGTCACGACGCCGTCGGAAAGCACCCGTCGAACGTAGCGCCGTTCGAGCGCGAGGATGGGTGAGCGACCGAAATATCTGGCCAGTTCGGCCTTTCCGAATCCCTCATGATAACAGCGCCATGCAAAATAGCTGAAGCGAGCTCTTGCCGGGTGCACTTTGTGCAGGACTCTCGCTTCTGGATTGTACACGATGACGCGATCCGGGGACGCTTGCCCGATACGGATGCATAATTCGGTGTCCTCCGGTCGAGATCGCGCTCCGACCTTTCCGAAATAGGGCCGGAATCCGCCGACGCCGTCGAACGAGGACCGCAAGACGGACATATTGACTGTCCAGAGATTGCGGACGGTTTCCGCAACTACGGGCCCTCCTTTATAGGAGGACCCTACGACCCAATTGAATTCCTCTGGAAACCAGCCGGGCTGGCCGCCCAGCCAAAGCGGGTCGATCCGGCCGCCGACTGCGCAGACGCGTTCGTCGGCGTATCCCTCGCTCAATTTGAGCAGCCAGTCCGCATCCGCCACCGCGTCGTCGTCAAGGAATGCAATGGCTGCTCCGGTTGAGACCGCGACCGCGCTGTTCCTGGCGCCTGGAGCGCCTCGTGCGAACCGATTGGGGACCGCGACGACATCGCTCAGTTCGTCCGATATCCGCTTGAGGAGAACAGGATTGTGGTCGACGCCGACAATGATCTCCTTCGCTGGAAGGCTCTGCTTCCTCACCGATTCGACAGCGTCGACAAGGTCGGGCCATCGCTTCTCGGTAAAGGCGGCTATCACCACGCTGAAACTGTCGGGGGGGCGCATTTTCTAGGCCGTTATTGGAGAGCCAGCGAGCGACGACGCCCGGGCTTCGAAGAAGGGAGCTGAGAATACCAGACGGATAACGTCAAAGCGGTCGCAGAGCGCAGCGTCGATATCGCCATGCCAGCTAAGCGTTCACAGTTATGGGCCGGATTGTCCATTTCTCTAAAGACGACGGGCGGCCGGCTTAAGGGATTACCCCCTAATACGTAATCGCCGGGCAGCCCGCCGTCAGGACTTGCGCAAGGCCGCCGTCGTTGCGGTATGGAGGGTGACCGCCCTTGTTGGACAGGGATCGCTTAGATGCGGATTCTGATGATCGCCCAGTTCTATCCTCCGATAATCGGGGGAGAAGAACGGCACGTGCGGAACCTAAGCACGGCTCTAGCCCGGCGAGGCCACGACGTTATGGTTGCGACGACCTGGCAACATGGCCTCGATGAATGCGAGCTCGATGAAGGGGTGACGATTCGCCGTCTGCGGGGCACTATGCAGCGGGTCGAGCGGCTATTCAGCGATGCCGGCCGCCGTTACGCGCCGCCGTTCCCAGACCCTGAACTGATGTACGGCCTCCGGAAATTGCTCCATGAGCATGATCCCGAGATCGTGCACGCGCACAACTGGTTGCTTCATTCCTACCTTCCTCTCAAACGCGCTCGCGGACCAGGGCTCGTGATCACGTTGCATGATTTGAGCCTTTCTTGTGTGCAGAAGAATGCGATGCGGCAAGGCGAACCGTGCGACGGGCCTGCGGCAAAAAAGTGCCTCGATTGCGCCATTCGATTTTATGGCCCAGCCAAGGGTGGAGTCGCACTTCTTGGGAATCATGTCTTTGGCGCGCTGGAGAGACGCGTCGCTGACAAGTTCTTAGCAGTCAGCAATGCAATTGCTGTCGGGAATGGCCTGACAAAGGCTCGGCTGCCGTTCGAAATCGTGCCGAATTTCGTTTCCGACGAGATAGGATTGGCGCGCCCATGCCACGATCCGCGCCTCGCTCAGCTTCCGAGCGGCGGATACCTTCTATTCGTGGGAGATTTGCGAAGGTTCAAAGGCGTGCATGTGCTGCTTGAAGCCTACGCGATGCTGGACAGGGCGCCGCCCCTGGTGCTCATCGGAAGGAGATGCCCCGACACGCCGAGGGAACTACCGCCCAACGTCATTCTCCTTGAGAGCTGGCCGCACGACGCCGTGATGCACGCCTGGCGCAATTCCCTCTTTGGCCTCGCGCCATCGGTCCTTCCAGACGCTTGCGCGTCGGTCGTGCTCGAGGCGATGGCCTTTGGAAAGCCTGTCATAGCCACTCGGATTGGCGGGATGCCCGAGCTTGTTGATCACGAGGAGACCGGGCTTTTGGCGCCGCCTAACGACGCGACGGGTCTGGCGTCGGCAATCCAGCGCCTTCTCAAGGATGAAGGGCTGCGGACGCGAATGTCGGCTGCCGCCTTGAAGAAAGTAAACGCCTTCAAGGCCAGTACGGTCGTCCCTCGCATTGAAGAGATCTATTCCGAAATTGCGCTAAGCCGTAGGCGAGCAGGGCGCCCGGAAGGGGGGGCGCCTCGCGAAATGTTCGGGATGTGATGAACTTATAGAGATGCGGTTGCGCACGGCGTCGGCGAGGGCGCCGTTCCCTAGCTGCGGGGATGGCTCAGGTCGCGCTGCGGCGCACCGGCGCATCGGCCGGCGAAGCCGCGCTCACGGGGCGCAGCCGAGGCGAGCGAGCAAGGCCGCCGACGCCAGGATGACCAGTCTGGCTTTGCGCGCGGTAATATTGGATCATATCTCGCGGCGTCAAACTGCGTTCCGTCTTTCGGCCATAGAAATATGTTCCGACGGCTGCGTCGGCGCTGGGCTGCCTTCGCATGACGCCGTCAAGCAATCGAAGCCAGAAGAACGGGAACGCCGCGATCGAAGCAGTCGTATCGCCCAGGCCGAGAGCTCGAAGGTAATATCGCATCGCCCATATCAGTGACGAGCCAGGCCCGCCCACGATCCCCGCGTCGATTTGTTCAAAATGTCGAAATAGCCATCGGTGGCCGCTTAAAGTGAACCGCGTAAAATCATAAGCTCCCTCGTGCACCGCCTGGAGAAACGGCGTGTCGGCGTAAACCAGGCCGCCAGGCTTAAGAACCCGGCGAATCTCGGCCGCAACGACGTGAGGCTCGAGAACGTGCTCGAGCACCGCCTGGACCCACACCGCGTCGAACAGCTCGTCTTTGAACGGAAGCCGATGCGCGTCCGCGACCAGGCAGGTGTTGGAGGAGGCGTAGACGTCGGTGCCAATAAGCTGGACGTCACGATCTTCGTACAGCGCCGCGGCCCCAGCGCCCACCGCGCCCCCGCCGATGACCAGGACGAGCGGCTGCTCCGACCGCTCCTTCAGAGCGGACAACATTTGCCGGCACATCATTGGCGCGATCCGGTTGCCGCCAAACAGGAGAGCCCACGCTTTTGTCCGCAATTCTTGGCCGCTGTCGTCGCGCCGCATGACGGAGCCGCGACCGTCAGTATAAGCGGCTCGGTCGAATATGCTTTCATCGAAATCGATCAGCACCGGTTGACCGTTCGCCGTCGGGAAACCCACGTCGGAATAAAGACATCGCCGATTAGAACACGTTACTGAATCACTCTTTGAGACGAGCTCCGACCGGCAGCGCGGGCAGCACGCCAGCGCTTGGAGCGATTGCGGCATGCGTGCTGGTACTTCTTGCATCAGAGCCATCCGTGACAGTGTTTATCGAAACAGCGGCGTCGCGCCCTCGTCGCGGTGGCCGAATCAGCCCCGCGCAACAGAAAAGTCTCGAAGGGGCATGACCTGGCTAGCATCCCCGCTTTGACGCGAGATCGCGCGCACGCGCGACCGCAACCTATTGCCCGCTTTTGACCCCCGCTGATCGGGCAGCCAATCGAGAAATAATAACGCGGCCGACCACACTCCATAGATCGCGAATTGGAGTTACCTCCACCGGCGACGTCAATCGATTTAGACGTAGTAAGAACGCTCGATTGCTATGCCCTCTCGCTTGCGCCACATACGAGCGGGGGCCTCAAGGCGAGGGCGCCGTTATGGTCGAACAAGTTGCCGAGTTGGCGCGTCATGACCTGCCTCGACGAACCTCGATAGCCGTGCACAGCGATAGATCGGAAGATGAAGCGAATGGACCGTTGATAGAGGATCAACTGCACGTTCCCATCCCGCGAGTCAGCGTCGTCATGCCGACTTTCAACGAAGCGGCCAATTTGGCTCTCGTGTTGCCGAGAATGCCTCGTTGGATACACGAGTTGATCATTGTCGACGGCCTTTCGACCGATGAGACAGTCGACGTCGCCCGACGACTTTATCCCGATGTACGGATCGTCATCGAAAGCCGGCGCGGCAAAGGCGCCGCGTTGCGAGCTGGTTTTGCCCGCGCCACGGGCGACGTCATCGTCATGATCGACGCGGACGGTTCGATGAATCCGGATGAAATGATCCTGCTCATCGGCGCTCTCTTGGCCGGCGCCGATCTCGCTAAAGGCTCTCGTTATATCGAAGGCGGCGGCAGCACGGATCTGTCGTTCATCCGCGCGCTCGGCAATTGGGCGCTGACGACATCGGTGCGCATGCTTTATGGCTGCCGGTTTACCGATCTATGTTACGGCTACATGGCCTTCTGGAGACGTACGCTGCCTGTGCTTGAAAGCGCATGCGACGGTTTCGAGATCGAGACGATGCTCTGCGTGCGGGCTCTGTCCCACGGCCTCAAAATCATGGAGGTCGCGAGTTGCGAGGCCGAGCGGGTGCATGGGGTCAGTAATCTGCGCGCGTTTCCCGATGGATGGCGCGTTCTCAAGACCATCCTGTCGCAACGTCTTGCCGGAGTGTATCCGCGGGTGTCGCTCCAATGAGGTCCGAGCTTGCAGGCCTTCTCGTCGCGAGCGGGCGCTCGGCCGCGACGCGACGTGAACGTTCCAGCGACATGGCCGGGCACCCATGATTGCGACGCTGTTTCGGTGGTTGGGCTATGGATGCGACCGCCAAGGGTATGACTGTGTCAATCCGGTCGAGAGCCTCGGCTGGGCGCCTAGGTTGATGCTCGCCTCAGCGGCGGCGCTTGTCCTCGATGCGACGGCGAGCAGCCTGTCGTTGAACGGCTGGACTTATGGCGCTGCTCTATTTTGGGCCTGCTTCGCCCTGATTACTCTACCGGTCGTGCTGCGCATCGCTTGGCCGAATGTCTCGCGTCGGGAGCGGATCTGGCTGCTCAATATCCTCGGCGCCAGCCTCTTCATGACGAGAATATTGGAGAGTCCCACTCATTTCTATGGCCACGATGAATATCTGCACTGGTCGACGACAATCGACATTCTGGAGCGGCATCATCTATTCACCGCTAATTCCCTTCTGCCGGTAAGCCCTTACTACCCTGGGCTGGAGATCGTCACGTCGGCGTTGGCGCAGCTAACCGACCTTGGTGTTTTCCCATGCGCCGTCATTCTGGTCGGCGTCCTGCGGATGCTGTGCGTATCTGTCATTTTTCTGATCTTCGAGAAGATCTCCGCGTCTTCTTGGGTCGGGGCGCTGGCGACGCTCGTATACATGGCGAGCAGCAATTTTTATACGTTCCTTGCAGCGTTCTCCTACGAAACGCTCGCCCTTGACTTGGTGTTTGTGGCAATTTTCATTGCCGTGCTCATCGGTCGTGGAGCGGTGCGCGATCGGTGGCGTATGGTTTGGATCTGCGGCCTGATCTTGTGCGCCGCGGCGGTCAGCCATCATCTTTCATCATATTTCGGATTAATCACTTTGAGCGCCGCGGCGGCGGCCACATTCTTTCGCGGCGACAGGAAAGGCGCCGGCGCGACGACCGCCATCGCGGGCGTCGCCGTCGTGAGCGCCGGCCTGTGGAAATGGCTTACGGGAGGAGCGGCCAATCCTTACCTTGGAAAGATTCTCGGCGGATCGGTAGCCACTTTCTACGGTCTGTTGGCCGGATTGAGCGGAGGACGCTCGTTTTTTGTGTCCGCAACGGGCGCCGTTCAGCCGGCGGCCTATAGGGCCATGGCCATTCTCTCCGTCATACTCATCTCAGCCGGACTGGTCGTAGGGTTTTTCAGATCGTTGGGCTTGCGCGGCGATCGAGGCGCAGCTCCAGAGAAACCGTTCCTAGGCATGCGCGATAATGTCTGGGCGATTGTTCTGACGATCATGAGTTTCGGTTTTCCCGTGAGCGTCGCGCTTCGGCTGACGGGAGGCAGCTGGGAATTGGGAAATCGAATGTCGGCCTTCGTCTTTCTCGGCGTTGGCCTGGTCGTCGCTATGGGAGCGGCGAAGGTGCTGATCACCCCGCGGGCCCGTCCGTTACGGGCCGCCGCCTTCGGCTTGTGCCTGGCGATCATGATCGTCGGCGGCGTGATTGCGGAATTGCCGCCGGACTTGGTCGCCGGCCCGTATCGTCCTGCTGCCGACGGAAGCTCGGTCGAGCCGATGGGCATCTCCACGGCGCAATGGACTCGAGATGAGCTCGGAGAGGGCTGGCGCTTCGCCTCCGATCGCGCAAACAAATTGCTCCTGGCGACCTATGGCGTCCAGAGGGTGGTGACCCCGCAAGAGGACGGCGTGGAGCTTGGCTCGGTGCTGTTCGACCAGGCGCTGTTCGACATGAATACGAGGTCGCGCCGTCTCGCAGACTTCGACAAGAATTTGATTCGTGAGGGAGACCCCGATTTCCTCCTGGTCGATCTGCGCCTTCAACATGACCTGCCGCTATGGGGTTTCTATTTCGAGGCTGGCGAAGACAGCGAGCTGCACAAGTCTCCGCCGCTGGCGGTCGATCTGCAGAAATTCGACGAGCTCCCTAGAGTGGGGCGAATCTACGATAACGGCTTCGAGGTCATTTACGACGTTCGAAACCTACTCGAACCCGAACGACTGAACAGCCCGCCGCCGCTCGCCGAGAAAGTCGATAGCGCGGCATGGGTCGGCAGAACGTTCCGCGGCGGCCATCCGGTGGTTTACGACGCCAATGCGCCGGGCCCCGCGCCGCAGGTCGGCGGAGCCGCCACGCTCACCAAGACGACTAGGCTAGATCGACGCGCAACTGCTCAGGGCAAGCCCAGCGAGCGCCCTCTGATTGATTACGACGCAGGAGTCTTGCGCAATGTCGTCAAGTGACCGTCGCTCTCCCGGCGGTTGCGCCGCGGCGTCGCTCCTCTGTCTTGGGATTCTGCTTTGGATCCGCAATCCGCTGCTCGATGTGGCGGCGGCCGTACCTCTGCTGTTTTACCTGCCGGGCCGAGCGGTATTGCGCGCCGCTCGCGCAGAACCGGAAGATCGGCTGGCGTCGACCGTGCTCAGTGTGGCGATCAGCCTCTCGATCGTGATCATCGCTGGCCTCATCCTCCATCTCGCGGGCCAGATCACCAGACCGGGATGGCTCATCTCACTGGGGATCATAGTCTCGGCGGCATGGATCGTCTGGGCTGTCGCCGAGCGGCGGGCGTCATCTGGAAGTCTTTCTGTCGTCGTGCGGGCCGAAAGGCGCCGGGCCTATTATCGGCCTGGCGATATTTCGACGATGGCTTCGGCGTTAGGTCTGGCGGCGATCGGTTTGGGACTGGCAGTGGCGGTCATGCTGCAGCATCGCCAATTCTATTTTACCCAGGCCTGGATCGTTCCAAACCAGAAAGCCGCCGATAGCGTCGTCATTGGCCTGCGCAACGAGGAAGAGGGCCAGCAGAGTTACGCGATCGAGCTGCTTGTCGACCGGCATCTCGTTCAATCGTGGACCGACATCACGCTGCAGCCGGGGCGGACATGGACTACAACCTTTAGCTGGCTCGGTCTCGGTCAATATCCGCGCGACCTCAGGCCCCTCTGGCAAACTGATCCTGCCCCAGAGGCGCCGCGAGTGATGGCTTCCGAGCGCGTCGCGCTCGGCGCGAGCCCGCGCGTCGAGGCCCTCGTCTACCGAACAAGCGACCGGTCGGTCGTATACCGGCACGTCTGGAGCGCGCCGCAATGCGTCACGCATGACGACTCGCGCGGGAGGCCGCCATGCGGGCTTTGACCCGGACGACGCAATTATCGAGCGAGCTTCCTTTCAGACATTTGCGAGGAATGAATGCGTCATAGAGGCGACCAAGCAGATTGCGGTACGGTCGACGACGCCAGGGCGGCGCGTTCCTCAGACCGCGGTCTTGCGCGCCCCAGACCGATAGATTTTGACGATTGGCGGTCGCCGCTATACCACGCCCAGCGAGCGCTCGGGACCCATTTCGCGCTTACGTTTAACGCCGGCGCGCTGGCCGCTGCGACGATGGCCAACGGCGCCTTTGGTTTCGTCTATTGGTGGGTCGCGGCGAGATCCTTCACGCCCGCGGCGGTCGGCCTGGCGTCCGCTGACATTTCCCTAATGATGCTCCTGAGCCTGGCCGCGGATTTCGGCCTGGGCACCCTATTGCAGGGCGAAATTCCCCGTCGGCGAAGATTAGCGCCGCATCTTGTCTCGGCGGCGCTCCTGGCTTCGCTGGCGATCGCCTGCCTTCTCGGCATTGCCTATGTCGTGTTGGCGGCTTTGGCGGCGACGTTCGCGCCGAGCATAGGCGACGTGGCGGGCTTTTCCTCCACTCGCTGCATTCTCGTCATCGGCGTCGGCGTGCAGACCGCAAGCAGCGTTCTCGACTCGGCCCTGGTCGGCATGTTGAGTGCGCCGCTGCGCCTTTTAAGGAATCTTTTGTTTGCTGTTGCGAAACTGCTCTTCATCATCGGCATCGCAGCCGCCGTCGTGCCGGAAGGCTGGCAACTAGACCTTATTATCGCCTCTTGGGTCATCGGACAGGGCGGGGCCTCCCTTGCTCTAGCCGGCATGCTTTGGCTCGGCGGCTCTAGAATCTGGTACCGTCCAAGGTTCGATTTGTTATGGCAGCGCATGGGCGTTGCGCTTTGGTATTATGCGCTGAACGTCATGGCGACCGCGCCGACGCTCATCCTGCCCGTGGTGATCGCCTCAGTTGTTTCAGCGGAACAGACTGCGCCGTTTTACGCCGCTTGGATGTTGTTGACTTTGGCAGGAGTCGTTCCGGCCGCATTGGCGACAGTCCTATTCACCGTCGGGGCCGAGGGCCGGTCGGAAACAGCGGCAAGCATCCGGTTTTCGCTCGCCATTTCGATCGCAATCGGCGTGATCGCCGCATTCGGGTTCTGGCTGCTCTCCGATACAGCGCTCAAAATATTGAATCCCGCTTATTCCAACCTCGTCGGCTCGGATCTGCGTTTCCTCGGCGCGAGCGTCCCGCTCATGGCGGTCAAAGTTCATTACATGACCGTGCAGCGACTCGAAAACAGAGCGCGTTCAGCAGCGTTCATGCTCGGCGCGCTAGGCGCAATCGAGATACTGTTCGCCACAATCGGAGCGGAGCTCTATGGCCTGCTCGGCGCGACCACGGGGTGGCTCCTTGCTATGGCGCTCGAGGCGGCGTGCCTTTGGCCGACGATTTGGCGGCGCGTTCGTGACGAGAAATTCGGCGCCTGGTCGTTTGCGCGCGCCGCGTTCGGCCGGCTCAAGACGCCGAGCGCGACGGCTGGAGAGCGGCCGGTGGAAGTTATCGATGTTCAGGATGCGGCGTCGCCTTCGTTTTTATCCGCACAATCAAAACCGACAGCGAGCGGGAAAAGGATCGCCCCGTTCGTTGATACCAAGCAGGCGAGGGTCTTGCGATGAACGACGTCAACGGCCTCATCAAGCAAAGCGACGAGCCGATGAAGCAACGGCCGCAATCCGCCGAGATTCATCCGGGTCCCGGGTTTCGGATATGCCTGCATCTTCCTCGTCCCAACATGGACGTCGTCGAGATGTTCTCCGAGTTTTCGAGCGCGGACATTTCGGACCAGCTCAATCGGTTGTACGGGGTCGAAAGTTCGATACGCCGCATCGCCGGCCCTGATCGCCCGCTGATCGGGCCTGCCTGCACCGTCAAAGTCTTTCCGGGCGACAACCTCATGGTGCACAAGGCGCTCGACGTCGCCAAGCCGGGAGACGTGGTCGTCGTCGACGCCGGCGGCTCTATAAAAAATGCGGTGCTTGGCGACATCATCAGCACCAAGGCTAGGCACCGCGGAATCGCGGGCTTCGTGGTCGACGGCTACGTTCGGGATGCGTCGGCCATTCGATCGCTCGATTTTCCGGTCTACGCCCGAGGCGAGAACATGATTGGCCCGCTGCATCGAGGGCCGGGCGAAATCAACTTTCCTATCTGCTGCGGCGGCATCGTCGTCTCGCCCGGCGACATTATCGTAGCCGACGCGGGCGGCGTCGTGGTCGTGCCTCGAGACCATATAGTTGAGGCGCATGCGCGGCTGCTTGCCGCGAAGGAGCGATCGGCAGCGTACCTTGCCAACGTCAAGGTCGGCGTATTTTCGAATGCCTGGGTCGATCAATTGCTGACCAGAGAAGGTTGCGCAATTGCTTGAGGGTCGAAAAAGGCGGTTGTTGGTTCGACAATCGTATGCTCGGAGGGTGCAGCAGTGGCCATAGCGGCGAAAGCACGGCAGCCAGAGTGGGCGGGCGACCCGACTTCGCCGTCGCCTTCCGGCCGGGCGATTGATAGCCGGTCGTGGCCGCCCGTCATTCTGCTCGGCGGCGAGGGCAACACGTTTTCCGTGGCGCGCAGTTTGGCGATGGTCGGCATTAAAGTCTATGCGATCAACCACAACTACGTGTCGGCCCTGCGATCGAAATATCTTACGCGGATCGACCTTCCAACCAGAACTCGTGGCGTGGAGTCGTGGCGAGACTATCTTCTTTCATCGGCGTCTGATCATCTCAAAGGGTCGGCGGTCTTTTGTTGCAGCGACGAGGCCATCAAGCTCGTCATCGACAATTGGCGGCCCCTTTCGGCCCGTTATCTCCTGGAGCCGGCCGCCCCTGAAACACGGTTTCGCCTTCTTGATAAGCTCCTGACCTATGAAAGCGCCAGCGCGTGCGGAATTGCGCATCCGAAATTCTGGCGATTGGGGGCTGGCCAAAGCCTCGGCGAGGTGATTCAGACCGGTCAATTTCCGATCATTCTAAAGCCGCGACTATCGCAGCATTCCCGCCTGATCGGGGCCAAATATCTTCGGGCGAACAATGCGGAGGAGCTTAAACGCCAATATCAAAGATGCGTCGAGCTGAGCGTTCCCGTCGTCGCCTTAGAATTCATTCCGGGCGGCGATGAGCGCTATTGCAGCTACTATACCTATATCGACGAAGCCGGAACGCCGCTCTTCCACTTCACCAAGCGCCTGCTGCGACGGCATCCGACGAATGAGGGCGGGGCCACTTACCATATAACCGACTGGAATCCCGAGGTCGCGGAAAAAGGGCTGCGGCTGTTTCGCCATGTAGGGCTGCGCGGACTTGGCAACGTCGAATTTAAACGGGACGCTCGCGATGGCGAGTTGAAGCTGATCGAAGTCAACGCGCGATACGTCAACGGAAATGCGCTGGTGACGCTGAGCGGAATCGACCAAGCGCTCCTGAGCTATGCACAGCTCACGGGATGGCCTTACGCGGCGCCCGAGAAGTACCGCACCGGATTGGTCATGTGGGATCCTATCCCTGACTTTCTGGCGTTTCGCGCGCTGCATTCGCGCGGCGAGCTCGCTTTCGCTCAATGGATTCGACAAGCGGCGCGTGCGGACATAACTCCGCTTTACGATATGCGCGATCCGCTTCCGGGGCTCCATAGCGTGATGAACCTTGCGGTCGCGGCGGGAAGACTGCTCTTCAAACGATCGTCCTATCGCGGCGGCGATGGTGAAATTCCGCAATTGGTCGGCCGGATCAAGCCATAGGGGGATGGCCTTGACATTCGCTTCAATGAAAATCGCGTCCGCTCCGCAATCCTGCGCCTCCTTGCCGATGCTTGCGCTGAGCGCGTGGTTCAGGCTGCGGCGCCTCGCTTTCAGTCGCGCCAATACCGGCGTGCGGCGGATGTGGGCGGCCCGTGTAGGCTTTTATCGGGCCATGTGGCGAAGCGCCTGCGAAGCCACCGGAGTGAAACTGGCGATCGGACGCGACGGCGAGATGGAGATGTCGCGAGACGGCAAGAGCTTGAAGGCGCGCGATAACGAGACCTATGTCGACGATCCTTCCGCGGTCAGACGAGCCGGCGACAAGCTGCTCGTCCATCGTCTGCTCACCCAAGCAGGAATTCCGACCCCCCGTTACATTGTCGCGACAATCGACGAGTTCGAGCAAGCGCTATCCTTCCTACGCTCCTGCGGCTCGCCGCTTGTGGTCAAGCCGATGGCCTTCACCGGCGGCGGCTGCGGCGTGACGACGAATGTCGTTACCGAGAAGCAGTTGCGGGCGGCCATGGCCTGGGCGCGCACCTTTCGAAGAAAGATTCTGATCGAGCAGCAGATCGAGGGCGACTGCTATCGGATTCTTCTGCTGGACGGCGAACCCCTCGACAGTATTCGTCGGCGCCCTCCCACCGTCATCGGCGACGGCAAGTCGACAATTCGGAAGCTGTTGCGCAAAGAGAACCTCAGGCGCGTCAGGGAAGGCGCGCGTCGCTCACAAGTCATGATCGTGACTGATAGGGACCTCGTTAACACGCTGGCTCGCCAAAGTTACACACTGTGGTCGCGACCCGGCGCAGGCGTCGTCGTTCGCCTCAAGCAGATCGTCAACGAGAACGCGATCCAGGAGAATGAGCCGGCCGATTCCGTACTTTGTCCGGAGATTATCGCCGCCGCGCGGACAGCCGCCGAATCGGTCGGTCTGCGGCTCGCCGGCGTCGACCTGATCTGCCGCGATCCCTCGCTGCCGCTCACGACGAGCGGCGGCGCGATTCTGGAAGTCAACGCGCGGCCGAACCTCTATTACCATCACTTGGAAGGGCGCGAAACTCTGATCGCCGAGAAGATTCTGACAGTCTGCTTGGGTTTGCGCGGCGAAAGCCGCGCCGCGTTGGCTCAAAATGCACGCGGAGGACTTTGATGGCCAAGATAAAGGTTCGTCATCCTGTCGTTAATCTTGAAGGCGACGAGATGGCCGGAGTGATCTGGAAGGACATCAGATCCCTCCTGATTGAGCCTCATCTCGACATCCCCATCGAGACCTACGACCTCAGCGTTTCTCATCGGGACCGCACCGGCGACGCGGTCACCTTGGAGGCGGCGCATGCAATCCTTCGGGCCGGAGTTGGAATCAAGTGCGCGACGATCAACCCGGATGCCGCGAAGAGGCTCGAACTATCGCTGAGTCATCCGCTCAAGTCGTGCAACGGCTCAATTCGCGCCGTTATCGGCGGCGTTATTTTTCGAGAGCCGGTCCTTTGCCCAGGCGCGCCAACGCTGGTGCGGCGATGGACCAAACCGATCGTGGTTGCTCGCCACGGATTTGGCGATTTCTACAGCGCCGCCGAGCTGGCTGTGCCCGGGCCAGGTAAATTGACTCTACGCTTCGACGGCAATGACGCTAACGGCAAGGCGATAAGTCTCGAGCGAACCGTGTTTGATTACCCTGGTCCGGGCGTCGCGCTCGCCATTTACAATCTGGATGAAAGCTTCCGCGAATATGCCCAGACCTGCCTGAGATACGGCCTCCAACGAGGGTTGCCGGTGGTCTTTTCGACTAAAAACACCGTCCTGAAGCTGTATGACGAACGATTCAAGAAAATCTTCCAAGATGTGTTCGACGAACAGTTCAAGGTGGACTACGAGCGGGAAGGGCTGACGTACGAGCACCGCCTCATCGACGAAATGGTCGCGACCGCGCTTAAAGGCGAAGGCGGCTTTGTGTGGGCGTGTAAGAATTATGACGGCGACGTGCAGTCCGATTTCGTGGCGCAGGGATTCGGGTCGCTCGGCCTCATGACCTCCATTCTGGTCGCGCGAGGCGGAGCTGTCGTCATGACTGAAGCCGCCCACGGGACAATGACAAGACATTACCGGGAATATCAGGCCGGCAAGGCGGTCTCGTCGAATCCGATCGCCTCCATCTTCGCATGGAGTCGAGGCCTCGCGCATCGCGCGAAGCTCGATGAGGATTCATATTTGCAGCGCTTCGCTATGGAGTTGGAGCGCGCGTGCCGGGAAACTGTCGGCGCCGGAATGATGACGAGGGATCTTGCGCAGCTTATAGGCCCGAACCAGCCTTGGCTAACGACGAAGGAATTTCTCAATCAGGTCGCGGCGCGGCTGGATCTTGCCCTGGCGCATGACGGCCGCAGGGAAGCGCCGCCTCCACACCAGCTGGACGAATTTGTTTCAACTCATGCAGGGCAGGCACGTTCTTTACTCGGACGACGACCGTCCGGACCGAAAGGACGCGCTCAACTTGGCGCCGCACCTCCATGAACAGCGCCGCATTCCAGAATAGGGGCGCAGAAGACTTGGCATTCGTCAACCCGTAACCGCGAGGGTTCCGACATGAAAACCTGGTTCAACATCGCTGCTTGCCTGACCGTGGCCGCCACGGCGGCTTCCGTACATTCTGCGTTTGGACAGGACGCCGCCCCGTCCATGGCCTCGCCAGACAGCGCGATCTGTTCGATGGACGATGGCGGCGCCGCGCGGTTTAGAGCGGGCGACAGGATCACCTTGACGGAATACGAGCGAATTGACCCGGACCAACTCGATCGAATGCCGGCCAAGAACGCCTATCCAAGTTATCGGCTGCGCGCCGAGGTAAGCGGCGATTTCGAAATCGCGGAAGACGGAACGATTTCTGTCCCGATCCTCGGCCAATTCAAAGCGGCTGGAAAATCGATGGCGGAGCTTCGCAACGCGATCAGCGCCGCGTTCGAGTCCACATTGGGGCATGTAGGCGTCATCACGATCGCGATAGCCGAGCACCAGCCGATCTATGTTGACGGGTTGGTCAAGAATCCGGGCGCCTACAAATATACGCCCGGACTGACGGCCCAACACGCAGTCAGCCTTGCCGGAGGGTACGAGGATATCAAACTGGAATCCCACCAGGTGTTATTCCAGACGATGCAGGAAGCCGGCACCGGCGAACAGGCGAAGCAGACGCTTGAACGTCTCCTGGCGCGAGACGCCGTGCTTCGGGCCGAATTAGCCGCCGTCCCGGTGGCGACGCCGGCGACCCTGATCGACCTTTCCGGAGAAATTCGGGCTAAGGAGTTGATCGCCGCGCAAACCGCCGAGCGGGAAACCGTTCTGGCGTCCAACGCCGCCCAGCAGCAGCAGCAAATGCAACTCATAGACGGCGCCAAACAGACGCTAAATGTCCGAAAAAGCCAAGTGGAGACCATCGACGCAGCGATCGAGCGAAGGCGCCAGAGGGTCAAAAACCTGGAAACGCTGACCTCCAGCGGGCGCCTCAGCGAAGCTGTGTTCGAAATAGCGCAGGCCGAGTATTTGGATTCCTTGCTCAAAAAACAGGAAGTGGCGGTCGGAATTCAGCAAACCCAGATGCAGATAAGCGATGCTCAGGCCAACTTGACGAGACTCAAGCTCGACGCGCGATTCGCCCTCCAACACGAAATCTCGGACTTGGAGCTCCAGATCGCCCAGCAGGGCATCGTGTATCGATCTCATCTCGCGACGGTAAGCCTAATCGACGCCAATCCGAATACGCCCGGCGCGGCGCCGCTTACATATAATCTCGTCCGCCGGACGAACGGTCGAGCCACAATATACAGGGTTTACGGGTCCTGCCTGCTGCAGCCAGGCGACCTTGTCAGAGTCTTCGCCGGCGAGGGAGGCGCATCGGAGTATCTGACAAGGAGCGGCGGCGAGCGGGATCGCCGCAAAGAAGACCAACGCGATCTGGATCAACGAGTCGAGATAAAGGGCGCAAGCAGCGAGTCGCCCGAGTCACGCGCGATTTTGAGCGCGAAGGCGGCCGATAAATAAGTCGTCGATCTCAAGCTCGGAAGAAACCGCGGCCCGCGCTTTTGCGCGGGCCGCGGCATTCTCGAACGACGGCGGCGGAAGGTCCCATGCAAGCGATCTTATTGCGCCTGTCGCGGCGGATGAGCGCAGTTCTGGCGGCGGCGACGGTAGCCGGATTTGCTTTGGCGACGGACAGGCAGGATGCAGCGCCGAGCGAGACACAGACGATTCGTCCCGTGGAGCGCATGGGCGTCATCAAGAACCCTGGCGTCGGCTATCAGACATTTTCGCGACCGGCCGCGACCGACGCCCAAATACCATCGTCCACCATGTATGTCAGGGTCGATTGGAGCGATGTAGAGCCCGCCCCAGGCGTCTATAAGTTTGCCCCAATCGACGAAGCGCTTCGCGCCGCGCAGGCGGCGGGGCAGCGGCTCGCTTTCCGAATTATGGGTTATGAGGAAGGGAACGGCGGTCCGGTGGGCCTCAGGAAAGCCGGTTTCCGAGGCTTCAGTTTTAATTTCGCCGGCGTCGAGACATGGTTCCCGGACCTGGACGATGACGATGTCCAGCGAGATCTGGCGCGCTTTATCGCCGCTTTAGGCGAGCGTTTTGGCCACAATCCTGGAATTGATTCGGTCGATGTCGGATTGATCGGCGACTGGGGCGAACAGCATTTCTGGAGAACCGATCCAGCGCCGCCTTATCCCAGTTCGAAGACGTTATTGTGGCTGGCCAAACAGTTCAAGGCGCAGTTCGAACAGCCGGCGATCGTGAACGACGGCATGTGGGAGAACGACAGCGAAGCGTTTCGTGAAGCGATCCGGATCGGGCTCGGCTGGAGGGCGGATTGCTGGGGCGGGCGACGCGAGATGGCTTATAAGTACCCTCGGGTCGTTGCCGACGTTCCTGCGGCCTGGCGAATCGCGCCAGTGATCATGGAGCCATGCGGCGTCATGGCGACCTGGATCAGGAAAGGCGCTCCTTGGAGGGAGGCGCTTCAATGGGCAGTCGATAACCATGTTTCGGAAATAAGCAACAAGAGCGCGCCCATTCCGGCGGAGATGCTTGCCGATGTTCGGAACATGCTGGCCAAGCTCGGCTATCGATTTGTGCTCAGGCGAGCGACACTGCCAATCGTCGCGCAGGCCGGCGACGACCTCCATGTTCAGTTGGATTGGGAAAACGTCGGCAATGCGCCGATGTATTTCGACCGTCATGTGCTGGTGAAGATCGGCCCGAAGGTGATCGATTCCGGGATCACGATGCAGGGGTTTCTTCCCGGCCAGCGGAGAGACGATTTAACGGTCAGGACGAACGGATCTTCGCCGGGTCGTTATTCGGTGCAAATTGGGCTGGCGCCGCCACGTCGCGATAGTCCCGACATCGCCCTGGCTATTCAAGGCGAGGGCCCGTGGTACCCGCTCGGGACGGTCGAACTGCGAAACGAATGACAGACGCCCCAAGAGACGGCCGTGGGGAGAGCATAAGTTGATATCTGCCGAGCCTCGTTACCACCTTCGGGTTAGCCTCTCAAAGGCCGGAGAATACGCCGAAAGCGCGCGCCGCTCCTCGTGTCTTGCGTTACGTCTTTAGTCGAGCTCAAACATCCGGGAATGTATCGTCGGAAAGGACCGCGTCATGAAAACTCCAACGAGCCTATTCAATTTCGTGGCGAGCGACTATGCCGCGGAGTTTTCGAAGAACGATTTCGTCGTCGTCAAGAACGGCGTCAGCGAGGAGTTTCTGGATTATATTGACGCGAGAATCGAGGCGTCGATGCGCGCAGGCGATATTTCGCGTTCGAAAAGACGTCTCAAGCACGAATTTCTCTTTGATTTCCCCGACGAGGAGCGACTCGTGGCGGAGCTTGTTGAGACTGTCGGCGAGTTGACCGGCCTCCCTGCGGACGAGCTTATCGTTTCCGAGAGGCACCTCAAAGTATACCGGCAGGACGCGCCACAAAACCCTCCGCCTCACAAGGATAGACGAGGGACTCAACTCGCCATTGGCTTTTGTGTCGACGTCGCGCCTGATTCTCGACTTATCCTCTATCCGTACCACCAGCGTTCCGAAAACAAATTTGACAGCTATGACGATTTCTTGGCCTCGCTTTCCGAGGCGGAGAGGCCGGAGAACGCGTTGAGAGACATTGATCCGCTCGTGATCGACACGCGGCGAGGCGATTTCATCGCTTTTGAAGGATCCACGATATGGCATGAAAGAACCAACGCTGCAGGTTCGAAATTGCTCTATTTGAAGATGAACGCTTTGGGTCTTGATCCGCTAGGCGAAAATTTGCCTGGACTTCCTCTCAAGACGCAGCGGCGTCTGCGAGATCTCGGTGATGCGGCGTGGCGCGCCGCCTAGGCGGACCATTCCGATCTCGACGCCAGCGCCGCTCCGCGGCACGGCTTTCATGAGGGCCCGTTTTTCCGCCGCGGTTACGATGCGACGCTATTGCTGCCGACCGCGCCATGCCTCCTGCGGCCGGCGTCTACTTGCCGGCAGCTGCGGTCGTCCAGTACCGACGTCAGCTTCGGCGCGCTCGAGGAGGTTGAGCGCATCGTCGCAGATCAGGGCGCTCCGGCCTTTCCTGCGCATTCTGCTGCGCGCCGATTTCCCGCTTCACGGCGTGGTGTGAAGCGAACCGGGTCGATGATTGTCGCGCTCGCCCGCAACGCGGACGGGCCAAGACGCACGAAGCGGAGCTCGCCCAGGGCGGCGCGCCTCACAAGGATTTTCACGACGCCACGCCCACGACCTGGTCGCGTTGCCGCCGGGTGATCGGCGTCCCGCCTGATTTCGCCCTTGAGCCGTTCGGGCCCGTGCTGGAATGCAGCTTCGGCTGGCGCTCGGCGGGAAAGCTTATATGGACGAGGACATCGGTCTCGGCTCGTCCTCAAGACGGTGAGCCCGGGCCGGCTTAGTCGGCTTTCGCCGCTGCGCCCGGCGGCGCTATGGCTTGCGCGAACGCGGTAGGCGATGATGGCGGACACACGACCCGCCGGCTGCTTTTGTCGGCATGGGCGAGGGCGTTGCGCAGCGTATGAATGCGGCGGTGCGCCGCCAGGCCGCGCTCATTAGCTGGACGACAGCGGCTTCGATCCCTACATGGGCGTCGGAGACGACGCGCGTGACGCTGCGTAAGCCCGCAACACTGCGACGTCGCGACGCAGGGAAGGATATGGACCCTTCCTTCGGGATGAATTGTTGTGCCACATTTATGTCAGCGTGACTCGAGCGGGTTCCACCGTGCCGAAGGATCAAGAATTGCTCATCGACGTTTCGGTCGGAAAAAAAATCAGGGACCGCCGGCAAGATAAAAAGATCTCGCAAAACAAACTCGCCCGATTGCTCGGCATATCGCCGGCGGCCGTATGTCAGTGGGAAACGAAGGGAATCGTGCCGAGAGCCAAGACTTTAGCGAAAGTCGCGCAGGCGCTCGGAGTGTCTGAGGATTACTTGATCGGCGGAAGGCCCGCTCCCGCGATCGGCGGAAGGCGCGCTCCGGCGGCGGAGACAGCGACCGGTGAATCGGTGAGCGAGCTCATTGAAAAGATAAAGGCCAAAATCTCTGCCGCGACAGGCGTTCCCGTTGCTCAAATTGATGTCAATGTCACGATTGTAAGCGGCAATGGTCATCAAGCGGGAGGGGGACGCCGAGCATCTAAATCGAACCTCGCGCTTTTTCGGGAAACAAACTTGGCAGACGGGCGGAAGACGTCGTGATTCTCGCTTCTGCCGCTTCGATAAGAGACAGCACGGAAATGAAGTGATCGCGCACGAGCGCCAGATCGTCCAATAGGTGCTTGACAGGGTCGATACTGTCGTCAATTCGGCGCAAGGCCTCGAGTTTTTCGTCGGCCCAACGCGAATCGTGAGCGCAAAAGAGCGCGGCGATCCTGATCGTCGGAAGATGGGCCTTAGCCCATCCGTCATTCGTCCAATCAAATTGCAAGTTCGGCAAGGCCGCGAGGTTGGTTTCGCTGGCGGTCTTCCGCCGTCCGTTTCGGGCGCGATCCCCAGGCCGAAGCCTCTGATTGGACATAAAATCGCCCCTTAACTCGCCGCCAAGGCCACCCCATCCCAGTTTGAAGCGGTTGCGGAAGATTAACAACCCCAGCAAGTTTATTTTAACGGAAGCGTCGAATTTTGTCCAATGCCATAATATCGGGAGACCTGGATGGCGAGCAATTGCAAATGTGAGGATCCTTTCTTTCCGGATGCGCGGAAATGAAGCCCGTCGGACGAGAATGGGCATCCGACCGAATTGGCGGCGATTCTCCGCGCAGAGAGAGGAATAGCCAGGGAGATCAATGGCATCCCTTCTATGCTGGAAACGGCGGAAGCGGGGCTGGCCGTTCGCCGAGAGCGGCGCCATTGATTGCCTCCTGGCCATCGACGATGGCGCCGGTCGGCGCTTGATTTGTCCTAAGCTCTACCGCAAGGAAGGCGCAGACATCCGATTCAGTGAAAAATGCGGCGGGGAGCCAGAAGCCAATGGGCCTACAGGTGAATCAATATAGCGTCGCGGGGTTGGATTGCGGCGGCATGCCAGCCGATGTTGGATTACCCATGTGGAAAATTGCGTGACTAGGTTCCTTGCGTCCGGGCGCGACGGGCGTCCCGGAGGAGATTCCCTTTTGGGACTGGTACGGCGGCCAAACGCGGGCCTTCTCCTGGCCGCCGCCTTAGCGGTATCGGCGGGCGAGGCCGCGGTCGCAAAGGATGCGACAGTTTTGCCTAGCGATGCAAAGCTTCTAACCGAGAGCCAACTCTACTTACTTTATAAAAACAAGACTTGGGTCTGGCCGAGGGGCGGAGGATTCTTTGCTGGGGATGGGACGCTTAAAGCATGGTCCGCGGCGGACGGCGCCGCCAGCTACGCCACCGGGCGATGGTGGGTAAACGGGGTTGGCGCCATGTGCATGCAAGCCCATTGGCATTGGAGCAACGGCGTGATGAATAAGCGCGACTGTTTTGACCATCAGTCGCATCGCGGCGTCATCTATCAAAAAAGGGATCCGGACGGCTCATGGTACATATTCAAAAGCTCTCCGGTTGGGACTGAGGACGAGATCAATAAATTGAGAGAAGGCGATCTTATCGAAGAAGATTGGAGCGCAACCAAGGTTAAGGTTGACCCGACTCAGTAGTCCTTCCGTGAAGTCGATGGTTCTAATTCGACGGGCCGACGATCGATGATCGGCTGACCGCTCTTCGGCGCAGATCGCCGGTTTAGCCGCTTTTTGTTCACGTTGATTGCGCTTAGCGCCTTACGGTACGGCAGGAATTGTAAACCGGTCGCGCGCTCCAGCAAAGGCGCGCTGTTGGCGCCGAGCCGAGCCGATCATCCCCGCAATGTGATGTTGATGGAAATCCGATCAATATCGACTCCAATAATGGTCGCGATTTTTGCCTTCGCCTGCTCAATGTAGGCCGCAACCGAATCGAAGCCCTCTTTCGGCGCGACCTCCGCTCCAGCTGAGAGATAGCTCTCGGAAACGCCCAATGCTTCGGCCACTTTTTTCAGCGTCTTGGCTCTCGGCGTCGTCCCTTTTGTTTCCCAGTAGCAGACAGCCGCCGCGGAAACGCCCAACAATTGGGCGAGTTCGTTTTGACTGATCTTCCTAGCTTCGCGCGTGTTTCGAATCTTTGTTCCGACTGAAACGTCGGTGTGCATCTCCCTCTCCCGGGTTCGTCGCTATCTGGCGGTTAAGCAGGGGGCCCGGCGAAGCGACCGCCGCGAAGCTTCATAATTTCAAAAAGCCGACGGTTGAGATGAGCCGAGCCCCCGAGTTAAATTCGTATTTAGCGCGACGGCTGATCGGATTCCAGTAAAGTATACTTAACCAGACGTGGCTAGGATGTTTACTTTGGTGAACGGAGCCGTTGTAGCGCGGCTTTAAACCGTTGCGCCAAGTCGAGATCAGCGTACTTGCGGTCACAAGGACGTGAATGGACAGCGCGGTCGACCCCGCTGGCGTCGAATAAGGAAACGATTAAAATGCCGCACGCGCCAGATTCCAGCGAAGCGTCGGCGGCGAAGAGCGGGTCGGGTCGAGTTCTATTGTCCATACGTCAACAGAAAATTAGTTCATAACCCAGAACCGCGCGTTAAGAAGTCTGAACATTGATCATGGCGGAGTGGTAGAAAATCACAAGCGAATCATGGCTCAAGGACATTGACCGTTTAAACTTCGTCACGATAGTAATTAAAAATTAAATCTTTTCCCGAAGGCGCGCTGGGGCTCCCTCGATGGCTGACGATGGCGACCGACGATCCGAAACTGGTCTCGCCGCAAGGCGGCTCAAGGCGCTTGTCGTAGACGACGACGAATTGTCGCTCGCGCTGTCAAACAGCCTCGAAGCAGAAGGATTCGCTGTCCAGCGAGCATACACTCAGCGCCAAGCGCGAGCCCTTTTGAGGTCGCTCCCATTCGATTTGGTGGTGAGCGAGGGGACTCTGCCGGACGGCGACGGCGAAAGCCTTTTTCGCGAATCGCTCCCATATCTGAAATCGGCCCCGTTCATCTTCACAGTGGCCCAGGCGCAATTGGACCAGGCTGTGCGCGTGACCAAAGCGGGCGCTTTGGACTATGTCGCCAAGCCCTATGACGCTCCGGTTCTCGCGCAGAGAATACGCGAGATTGTCGAGGCGCGGCGCGCGCCCAAAGCCGCCGCTCCAGAGCCGCGGATGCGATCGGCCGCGATGCTCGCTCTTGGCGAGCGGCTGACGCGACTTGCGTCGACCAATGTCAGCCTTCTCCTTGTCGGCGAGACCGGCAGCGGCAAGAGACAGATCGGCCGGACATTCCATCAACTCTCGGCGCGCAACCGAGAGCCCTTTATCGAGATACGCTGTGGAGCTCTCGCGGGGGCGGACGCGGATCGAATTTTATTCGGCGAAACATTGGCGCGGCAGGAGCACGGCGAACGGACGTCTATTTCAGGCGCGTTGGAGAAAGCTGGAGCTGGAACCCTCTTTCTCCACCATATCGAGGAGATGCCGCCGGCGGTCCAGACCAAGCTTATACAGGTCATCGATGAAAAGAAATTTCATCGCGTCGGCGACTTCGCCAACGACATCCCCTTCGGCGCTCGCCTGATTTCTTCCTCCGACCTCGCCAGCGCCGAATTGAAGAAGAAAATTTCGCCGGATTTGGTGTACCGATTGGCCGTCGTCGAATTGCGAACGCCTCCGTTGCGAAACCGGCAAGAGGATATCGAGCTGCTGATCCACGATCTGCTGCGAGAGTGCGCGGCCGAGCTCGGCGTCGATCTTCCCCAGGTGGATTCCGAAGCCGTGTCGGCCGCTCGATTGCACAATTGGCCCGGCAATCTCCACGAATTGCGGTCTCGCCTCTTGCGCGCCCTGACGCTCGGAAGCGGCAAGAAGATCGTCACAGCCGACATGTTTCCGGAATTCGAAGCCGGCGAGGACGCCAAGCCGGCGATCGTGCATCTTGACGAAGCGCGGGCCGCCGCGGAGCGCGAGCAAATCTTGCGAACCCTCGCGGCCTCGTCCGGCCGCATCGGCGAAGCGGCCAGCAGGCTCGGCATTTCCCGCGTTACGCTCTGGACCAAAATGAAGCGCCTCGGCTTGCACCAAGGCGGCGAGGAGGCGTCGCCAGCGGCGGAGCAGTGATCGGGCCTGACGACGGCGGCGGTCGTCGGGCGCTTCCCGCGTCTGCAAGCGAAAGCGAAGCAGGCGAGGTCGCTCATTGGCTGCAGCGGCCGTCCAGAATCCTGCTCTCCCGCGTCTCTTTCCAAACTTCGCCGTAATACAGGCTGGTCCCGACGCGGATCTTGGCGACCAGCATCCAAGCGCCGTCAATATCCTTCCGAAAGGCTTCGCAGGGCAGGGTCTTGAGCGCGTCGGTCAGGCTGGCGGCTTCGTAAACCTGATCGGCGAAGGCGGAGCCGATCAACGCGAACAACGAACCCGCCAGGGACGCGAACCATGCGGCAAGGATCAAACGCGATCTCGTCACGGAGCGTTGATCCCCCCGCGCGCTACCCGTGAGGCGCCCGTCAGGCGGACCAGAGATGCCGCAAATCGTTGAGCGTCACGAACAGCATCAACGCGCCGACAATCGACAGCCCGACCTTCAAGCTGAATTCCTGGGCGCGGCGGCTCAAAGGCCGGCCGCGACCTGCTTCGACGGCGTAGAGAAGGAGGTGGCCGCCATCGAGCATCGGCACCGGCAAAAGGTTCATCAGGCCAAGCGATAGCGACAACATGGCGGCGAGGCCCAACAGAGCGGGGAGGCCGGCCGAAGCGGCGGCGTGCGAGGCTTGCGTGATGCCGATCGGTCCGGACAATTGATCCGCGGTGACGCGGCCGGCGCCGAGCCGCCAGACATATTCGGCGTTGAGGCTGATCAGCGTTCCGCTCTGCTCGAGCCCGAGCCAGACCGCCTGCAGCGGGTTGGGATAGATCGTCATCAGGTCCTTCGGGTCGGTGGACGCGCCGAGGCCGATCCGGCCGATCCGCTGCTTTCCCGTCGGCATGTCCACAGCCGTCAAAGCCGGCGTCGCCGCGAGCGTCACTTCGCGGCCGTCGCGCTCGACGACGAAATCCAGTTTCTCCCCCGGCCGGAGCGCGACGAAGCGAATGACTTCGGCGAAGTTCGAGATCGGCGCGCCGTCGATGCTGCGGATGAGATCGCCCTTTTGAAAGCCGGCCTGCTCGGCCGGGCTGCCAGGCAAGATTTTTTCGACGCGCGGCTGCATGATCGTTTCGCCGAGAAAATAGGCGAGGCCGGCGAAGACCAGGATCGCGAACAGGAAATTGGCGATCGGCCCGGCCGCGACGATCGCCGCGCGGGCCCAGATCGGCTGCCCGGCCAGCGTCTTCGCGCGCTCCTCTGGCGGAAGCTCGGCGACCGCTTCGCCGCTCGTCGCGCTCGCCGGGTCCGCGTCGCCCAAGAAGCGGACATAGCCGCCGATCGGCGCGACCGAGATCCGCCAGCGCGTGCCCCTGCGATCGGTGAAGCCGATCAGCTCGCGCCCCATGCCGAAGGAAAAGACTTTGACCGAAACGCCGCGCCAACGCGCGATGATGAAGTGGCCGAATTCGTGGACACAGACGACCACGGCCAGCACCGCCAGAACCGGCGCGACGTAGAGGATCGCCGTGAGCGGCGCGAGGAGGGGAAGGGATGCGGCGTTCATTGCAACTCCTTGATTTGGCCGCGCGCCGCGCCTCTGCGCCGATGCGGTCGAAGGATAGAATGCGTATCTCGAAACCAGTCTAGCTGGAAACGCTCATGCGCTCGTACAAGCCTTTGAAGCGCCTCGGGGGTGATCCAGGCCCGCCCGAGCCGTCAAGCTCGGAAAATCTCGCCCGTCCTCCCGCGAATTGTGAAAGGAGTAGGGTTAAGAACAGCTTAAATTGATTAAAAGGCTCCATCGGATATTCCGCTTTCGACCCGGTTCGTCGCGCGCTCCTGTTCCGTATGAACGGGCTGCTCGGCGCATCCGAACGATCCAGCCATGTCGTAGTTCACTTCGAGCGCGAGCGTTCCGATCGGACGGCCGGAAGCGGGATCGACCATCGTTTCCGCCCGCCAGCAGACGGGATGCGATCCGTCGGCGGAGCGCTCGATCCAGCTTATGTCGCGCGCGCCCGCGCCGCGGCGAAACGTATAGTAGAATTTAGGTTTTCGCGCCTGATCGAAATTGTAGGACGGATAGGGCTCGGCGGCGACCCGGCCTTTCTCGTCGATGAGCAGCGCGTGGCTGATCAGGCCTCCGCTCGCATCGACGAATTCGCGCAAATGTCGGGAGCTCGGCTTGCTCATGACGGCGCGCTGAAGCGAGCCGCCGCCGCAAAGCCGCTCGATCCGCCATAGCCGATCCTGATCCGCCGCCCATTCTTGGCTTTTCGAGGCAAGCTGCTCGTTTTGCTCCCGCAAAGCTTCGATCAGGAGAGGGTCGGCGTGCATTTTGGCGAACGCGCCATTTAATTTCGGGACGTAGTAAATCAGGCCCCAAGCCGGGCGCCAGAATGAAGCCACGGCAAGCGCGAGGGCGAAGACCAGGGCCAAGGCCCCGATGCGGGGGAGCGTGGACGGTCGGATGCCTCCGCGCCGCTCCGGCGTCATCTCCGGCGCGCCTGATCCGCGCCGGTCCGAGCCGCAAAAAGCATTGGGATTCCTCAAGATGTTCGAGCGCCGGCGATCAATATACCTCAGCTGGAGGAGGGTCCCATAATCCCGAATGTCTACCCCGCTTTCAGCAACCCTCCGAGACGAGTGAAGTAAGAGCGTTAACGTTAACAAGCCGTTTATATAAAAATTCAATTGACACGATAATGATCTTAACAGTCTATTAAAATTTGAAAATCTCTTGCCAGGATTTTCGGCGGCGCGTGCGTCAGGCAGCTGTCCATCGCCCGTTTCGTTGAAAGGCTGGAGGGTCGATTAAATGCGTAAACTCGTAAAGCTCGCGGACAAATTCCGGAAGGACGAGGATGGGGCCGCGCTCATCGAATACACGGTTCTTCTGGGCATCCTGATCGTGGCGGTGATTACGATCATCGGCGCCGTCGGAACCTGGATCAGCGGAAAATGGTCCGCGCTCAGCACCGGCGTCGGCGCCAACTGACGCAAGCTTTACCCGCGCGGTGAATTTCTCGCCGCGTCGAGTAGCGCGATCATGTACCGTTGGAGACGGCTATGAGTAAATTTGTGATGCTTGCGAAGAAAGTCGCAAAAGATGAGGACGGCGCCGCGCTTATCGAATACACCGTCCTGCTCGGCATTCTGGTGGTCGCGGTGATTACGATCATCGCCGCTGTCGGAACCTGGGTCAGCGGCCAGTGGTCTGCCCTGAGCACAGGGATTGGCGCCAACTGAGCGCAATTAACGACAAATGCTCCGACCCCCGAATGGGGGTCGGCGCTGGCCCGCCAGGAGCGCTGACAAACCGGTGTGGCGCTCAATCGAGTACGGTCCTTCTGGCGGCGTTCTGCTGCCTCCCCGGTCTTCGTCGTAAGAGTTGCGTGATTGAGCTGTGACGAGTGCGGGTATGACGAGTAGATACTCTTACCCAGCATCCGCGGAGACAGCGGCTGTCGCGCGCGAGAACCGGTGGCGCAGAATATCGAGGGCGCCGGACAATGATGGCGCGAAATCCGCCGAATGTCTGCATTTGCTGAGCTTTCAGGCGCTCCGCGGCTTGTCCACTGATGCGCGAGGGGCGTCTTTCCTCCGCTGGCGGAGATCGAGCGGCAATCGGGTCTTATTAGGGCTGCATTCCAGCCTCGAAAAAACATCCCCAATTCTCGTCTTGGCTATTTTGGTCATCACGGCGGCGTTGACCGCGCGGCCGTCGCGACTGTTGCTCGATCCGGACACCTACTGGCACATCGTCGTCGGGAAGCAGATTTGGAGCACGCTCACGCTGCCGCGATACGACGAATTCTCCTACACGATGGCTGGCGCTCCCTGGATCGCGAAGGAATGGCTCTCACAGTTGCTGTTGTCGGGCGCCTTCGTCATAGGCGGCTGGACGGGCGTCATATATCTTTCCGCCGCAGTCGTCGCTCTCGCCTTCACGCTTATTCTTAAAATTCTGCTGGAGCATGTTAAAGCCACGATCGCAATAGCGCTGATTGCGATTTTTCTCGCCGCGATCTCGGGGCATCTTCTGGCGCGGCCTCACATCTTCGTGTTTCCGCTCCTGGTGGCCTGGACCAGCGCGCTCGTACGCTGCGCCGAGCAGCAACGGGCGCCGAATTATCTGTTGTTAGCAATCGTGGCGCTCTGGGCTAACCTTCACGCCAGCGCTCCGGTAGCCGCCGCGATCGCGGCTTCGATTGGCGTTTTGGGCCTCACGGAAGCTCCTCCCGAAAAAAAAAGCCGACTTTTCTGGAGTTGGGCGATTTTTATCGTAGGCGCCGTCGCGGCGACCGGGATCACCCCGTATGGTTATGCCTCCCTTTTGGTGGCCTACAAGTTGTTGGGGAGCGGGCCGATCAACGCGACGCTCCTGGAATGGCGCCCTCTAGGACTCGATTGGCACAGCGTCGCGCCCATCGTCGCCTTGCTCGGCAGCCTCGCCTTGATCATTCCGCCTTGGCGTAATGTTGCACGAGCCGTTCCTATCCTCTTGTGCGGCTGCTTGATGATACAGCACGTACGATTTGTCGACCTTTTCGCCATCGTAACACCGATAGTCATGGCAAAACCTTTGGCGGACCGCTTCAGATCCTTCGGTGCGCCGTCCCCCTTGGTAAGCAAACGCACGGCGGTAGTCGCGATTGCTAGTTTCGCCTGCTTGAACTTCGCTATTTTCTTCAATTCCAAGCCGGCTCCGCCGGACTCCGCCTTTCCGATCGCCGCATTGGAGGCAGCAAAGAAGGCGAACGTCGACACTTCAGGGAATGTCTTCAACGACTATTCTTTCGGCGGGTTCCTCATCTTCAATGGCGTGAAAACGTTCATCGATGGACGCGCAGAATTGTTTCTCGGCGGACTGCTCGAGGAGTTCGATGATGACGTTCGCAACCAGAAGAGAGATCAATTCTCCGCCTTGCTGGACCGCTACAACGCGTCCTGGGCAATCGTTCCGCCTCATTCGGCTCCTGAGGGCTTGCTGATCCGGTTGCCCCTGTGGCGTAGAATTTACGCCGATGAAAACGCTACGATTTACGCCAGAGCCGAGCGGGTCTCGGAACATTGATCTGAGCGTCAGAGAAGGCGCCGCCTTGCTTTCACCGATATGGACGTCGATGTCTCTGTCTCTCCCGAAGGAGCGTCCCGCCGAAGGGGCAGTCAATCGTGCGGAGCGTGTCGTTGATAATTGGCGCCGGATCTTGTCGAGGCCGGCAAGCGTTCCCGCTCTGGCCGTCGTCGGCTTCGTTGTTATCGCCCTGGCCTGGAATGCCTGGATCGGAATTCGGTTTGAACGTTCGCCCCTATTTTTGCTCATTCCGCCCGCCCTGGTCTGGCCGGTGTGCGCCCTATACGTGAGTGTTCAACGGTTGACCATATTGGCTGAAATTCTGTTTTATATATCTTTGTATTATATTTTTACTTTTTTCAGTATTCAGATTACTTATCTGTGTTTGTCCCTTGGTTATCCAATTCAGGACACCCTTCTGGCGAGGTTGGATCTAAGCCTCGGCTTTGACTGGCTTCGGTGGGCGAAATTCCTTCAGGCCCACCCGCTGTTCATGGAGATTTTGGATCAAGCGTATCGCAGCCACTTTTGGCAGCCGTTCCTTATAATCACAGTCTTGGCCGTCACGAAGCCCGTCGAGGGGAACTCCGAACTGCTGATGGGACTGGTTTTGGCCGCGCTGATGACCTTCGCGGTCGCCACTTTCGTGCCGGCCATCGGGCCAGGCGACGCGCTTGGATTTTTACCGGAGCCGGCGCCGGTCATCCGAGCGCTGAACGGGTCTCCTACTGCGCAAGTGCTGCGGTACACGGGCGTGGTGACATTCCCATCGTTTCACACAGTCATGGCGATACTGTTCGCTTACGCTTGCCGGAACGTGCGATGGCTTTTTCCCGCAATCGGCGGGCTCAACGCGCTCATGCTTATTTCCGTTCCGTATAGTGGAGATCACTACCTCGTGGATATGATCGCGGGCGCGATCATCGCCATTATCGCCATCTTCGCGACGAGCCGCCTCATGACCGTCCTATCGAATTCTCGGCAGGGATCTCGGGCCTTGCGCGTTGACGCATCCTAGAGGCGGAGGGCGGCAAGCCGTCGTCAAGCTCGGCGTTCATCATGGATCATCTCGCATCAGACCGCATGGCGGCTGCTCTCCGAGAGGAAAGCAGTCAGCACCGGATCAGTCGTTTTGTTGGACCGGGGGTAGTCGAAAGCGGGCCGGCGAGGGTTCCGGCCGTGGATGGCCTTCGCGGCGTTCTGGCGCTGTACGTCGTAGTTTATCATATTACATTGCCTCTGGATTTGAGTTGGGCCTTCCCGACCGCCCTTGCCGCCGTCGTAATGTTCTTTGGGCTATCCGGCTACGTCCTGACGCGGGCCTGGGATGGCCGGTATGGGAGTTTTTTGCTGCGGCGCTTCGTCCGGCTATGGCCCGTCTACGCCGGGAGCTTGGCGATAGGGTACCTGATCGCCGACATGCTTCCGGACTGGAGAGCGTTCTTCTGGTATCCGTTCAGAGCGCCGAGCGACCCGTCGCTCGAAGCAGTCGATCCGCCTGTGTGGTCGCTCTATATCGAAGCATGGGCGATGCCGTTCATGCCGCTCATCGCGTGGGCCGGCGCCGGACCGCGATGGCGATTGGCGATCGCAGGATTGACCATTATCGCTCTCTGCAGATTCTCGCCATTCTTCATTTTCGGGGCGCCATTCGTGATCGGCTCTGCGCTCGCGCGCTACGATTTTCGCGACCACCTGTTGGAATCGCCAATCGCGCAATGGCTCGGCCGGATTTCTTATAGCCTCTATTTGACGCATTGGCTCGTGCTAACGATCGTTTGGAGGATGTTCGTCGCATGGAGCGGAGGCGCCGCTTCGCCTCCCAAAATCGGCATCTTGTGTTCGCCCATGATGATCGGCGTCGCTTGGCTGGTCTGGAGGTTCATCGAGCGCCCGAGCATTCTGGCGTCTCGTCATTTCGGCCGGAGGCCGTTCAGAACGCCCAAATAAGTGGTCCTGGCGGTCTTTTAAATGTGAACGTCCGCTCCGACGGGAACTGATACTTCCACGGTCTGTGGGCTCCGGCGGGGGACGAGCGCATGGCTTCAACGCCGGAATGAAAAGTCAGCGCATCGGCGCAGCGTTCAGACATGTTGGTCGTATCATCGCATCAAGGGCACCTCTTCCCCGCCGCGCTCGAGCAATTGAACCTCTCCACCGTCGCGTTCGCCTCCGCCACCGCCGCCTCGGATTGGCGGATCAGGCACTCGCGGAAGGCGAGAACGGACTTGACGTAGCGGATCAGGTCCCGCTTGCAGGCGGCGGTGCGGGCGGGGTTGGCGAAAGTCGCGTCGGCGTCGACGCATTTCGGGACCACGGTCGGCGCGCAATATTGCAGGCCGAAGCCCGGCTCCTCCGCGGCGGCGCCGAGAGGGGCGAGAACCAGGAGCGCCGTCAGGGCCAAGCGCCTCGGCATTTGGCTCGCCTCAGACGACCGGCGTGAAGCAGCCGAGCATGAAGGTTCCGATCAAGGCGCCGGCGGCCGAGGGCGCGAGCGGCACCCAGACGCCGCGTTCGGTCTTTTGCGCCGTGACCCAGCCCAGCTTGGCGGCGGCGTAATGGACGCCGATGAAGAGAAGAAGGAGCAGGGAAAAGGGCAGGCCGCATTGCGGCCCCGCCCAGAGGAAGCAGGCGGCGAGCAGCTTGAAGTCGCCGCCGCCCATCTGCTGCAGGTAATAGGCGTAGAGCATGCCCGCCGAGACGATCGCGGCGAGGCCCAAATGCCACGGGATTTCGACCCAATGACCGGAAACGGCCGCATGGACGAAATAGAGGGCGGCCAGGACGAGGACGAAATCGTTGCGGATTTTGAAATGTTTGAGGTCGGTCAACGCCATCCAGAAGAGGAGGGCGGCGGTGACGATCAGAATCGCGAACGAAATCTCGGGATAGACCTTCATCGCGCCTCGGCGCGCACCCGTCGCAGGAAGTCGAAATGGGTGATCAGGAACGAGAAAACGGAGACGACGATCAGCGCGACCAGCATCTGCGCGTCCGGATTTTGCGACGGCGTATAGAGCGCGACCAGCGAAGCCTGAGGCGCGTCCGGCTGGGCGTGCAGCCAGGCGATCAGAACGAAGCCGATATAGGCGAAGCTCAGATTGCTGGCGACGCCCAAAAGCAAGTGGCGCTTCAACGCCAGGCCGATCAGCGCGGCGGCGAAGAGCGGCAGCGCGACGAGGTAGAACTGCTCGTAGTCGAAGCCGAGCAGGCCTTTGAGCGTATAGTGCGCCTGCTGGAAGGGACTGAAATAGCCAAGATTGACCGCCCAGAGCCATTCGGACGAGGGAAAGCGGCTCAGGGCCAGCGCGGCCGCTTCGGCCGCGCCGACCGCGGCGAACAAGGCCGCGGGGCCGATGAATTGCATTGCAGCCAGTCGGTTGATCCGAACCACGGAAAGACCCCTTTCAGCGGGCGACGAGGTCCTAGCCAACCAGAGTCCCATTGATTTTTAGTTAAATCGCCGCCCAGCAACGCGCGCTTGCTTCTTAATGTTTCAGTCGACTTTCAAGCCGCGCGTCGGCGCGGGCCGGGCGAGGCGCCGCCAGACCTTGCGGAAGGGCAGCAGATACAGGGCCAACACCGAATGATATTCGGCCTCTTCCGCTCCATTCACGCCGAACGAGAACTCCTCGCGTTTGTCGACGGGATAGAGCGTGCCGAATAGCCAGTCCCAGATCGCGAACATGAAGCCGAGATTCTTGTCCCAATGGCGTTGCGCGACGGAGTGATGGACCTGGTGGTGGGCGGGGGAGACGAAGATCTTGCCCCATATTCCCGTGTAAGGGAGCCAAACATGAGAATGGCGCAAGTGGAATCCGAATATGTAGAACAGCGCCAACAGAAAATTCAAATTGAACAAAGTAAACATCAACGCCTCGCCGCCGAAGGCGAAACGACCCAGCGCCAACGCGATTCCGCCGAAAAACGCCGAAAACAGGATCGACAGGGCGTCGTCGACCGGGTGCACGCGCCCGGCGGTGATCGGGGTCAGGACTTCCGCCGAATGGTGGACTTTGTGAAACTCCCAGAGGATGGGCGATTTGTGCAAGAAATAGTGCGCCAGCCAAAGGCCGAAATCGGCGGCCAGAGCCCAGGCGAGCGTGTTGACCGACATCGCCAGCCAGACCGGCGCGTTTCCGGCCGCAGCCGGACCGAACGGCTCGAGCAGGGCGAAAGTCGACCGCTCGACGAGATAGGTTGCGCCGCCAAGGGCGCCGAGCCCGATCGCGAAGACCAATTTGTTCGCCACGAAGAACCAATAATCCGCGATCGCCGAGCGATGGCGGTATGTCTCCTTCGGGAAGATATAATTCAGCAGACCTCCCTTGGTCATTCCGGGAGTCCGGCTCGCTTGATAAATGAAGACGGCCAACGCGGCCGTAAAGGAGGACAACGCGTAAAGAAGAAACCATCGGTTTGACGGCTCTATAAACATCCGCACGAACGCCGTCGCCGGATTCGATCCGGAAAAAACTTCGATCATCCGGGCCTATCCTGGTCTGAACTTGTTAAATTAAGCGCTACATTCATGATTAACTATCTCGCGCCGGCAAGGCGAGACGGCGCCCCGCGCTCGCCGATCCCGATAAATTTGGCGATTCAGTCGTAATCTTAACTATCATTCCAAGAACCTGACGCGGCCGTTGACTTTAGCAAATTGCTTAATGATAGTTTAATAGCTTAAGTAGGGTTAGTTTAAATAGGCGCGCGCCATGCGTTCCGGCTCGAATTTCATCATCCTTGTCGTCGCTCTCTTGATGGGGGGCGCTGCGGCGTTTCTAGCACGCGATTGGCTTGCGAGCCACGCCATGAGCGCCCCGCCGGCCGAAGAGGCGGGAACCATCGTCGTCGCCGCCGGCCCGCTCGGATATGGTACGTCCCTTACCTCTGATACGGTCGCAGAGATCAAGTGGCCGTCGAAAGTTCTGCCCGACGGCTCCTTCGCCACGGTGCAAGAATTGCTCAAAGACGGCCGCCGGATCGTGCTGACGCCTTTTGTCCGCAACGAGCCGATCGTTTCCTCGAAAATCACTCAGCCCGGCCAGAAGGGTACTCTTTCGACGACGATCGAGGAAGGCAAGCGGGCCGTCACGGTGCCGGTCGACGACGTTCGCGGCGTCGCCGGATTCATCTTCCCCGGCGACTACGTCGACGTCGCCTTGACCCGGACGAGCGGCGGCGACACCGCCCAGAATTATTCGGAAACGATTCTGCAGCACGTTAAAGTGCTGGCCATCGACCAGACGGCCGGAGAGCGGACGGATCAGCCGAAGGTTGCGCGGGCCGTGACCTTGGAGCTGAACTCCGCCGACGCCCTCAAGATCCTGCTGGCGACCAATGTCGGACGGCTGTCGCTGATCCTGCGGCAGGCCTCGGAGCCCGAATCCGGTCCGAACGAGCGGATCACCGAGCGCGACCTCTATCCCGACGCCGCGCGGCCGACCGATCTCCTGGCCGACATCCTCCCGGCCCGCATGTCGGCGCCGGAGCCGGCCACGCCCGCCGCCAAGGAGCCGCCTCCTCTGCCGAAGGAGCCGACGACCAGGACCGTCACCATCGTCCGCGGTCTCAAGGGCGAGGATTACGAGGTGCCGAAGACGCCATAGCGGCCGCCCGGCTCTATGCAGCGAGGCGGGAAGGCGAAAAAAATAGGGTATGGAGCCCGGCGGCCCAATCGCCGCGCTTGCGCAAATAATTAATTAGAGCGAGGGTAATTTAAGGACTGCGCCTTAATGTGAAGCTTGAGGCGCGAGGGGGGCCTGCGACGTGGATAAAGCGATCAGGAGCCGGTTCGGCGGTTGGCGATTCAGTGTCGGGAGTGGCGCGCAGCCTGGTTGCAAGGTCGCTCTTGGCAGGGTTGCTTTCGCCAAGGCGGCTTTTGGCGTGGCCGCTCTCGGCTTCGCCGCGCTCGTGATCGGCGCCCACCCGCGCCCCGCGGCCGCGGCGGATGTCCTGGAGGCTGCTCCCGTCGAAGTCGAAACCGGCCCGGTGCGGCACGTCGTGGTGACTCTCAACAAGTCGCGCACGTTCAAGATCGATCGGCCGTTCGTCTCCGCCATTGTCGGCCAGCCGGACATCGCCGACGTTCTGCCCCTCACCGATTCCTCGATCTATGTTCAGGGCAAGAAGGTCGGCACGACCAATATCTCCATCTTCGATCCGAAGAAGCAGCTGATTGCGGTGCTCGACCTCGAGGTCACGCCCGACACCGCCAGTCTGCGCAACAAAGTCGTATCGAGCACCGGCGGGCAGGGCATCCAGGTCTCCAGCGCCAACGGCGAGGTCGTGCTGAGCGGCGAGGCGACGGACGCCGTCGCCGCCTCGCGCGCGATGGCTGTCGCCAAGGGCTTGGCGGGCGACGCGCCGGTCATCGACGCGATGAAGGTCGCGCCGTCTCAGCAGGTGATGCTGAAGGTGCGGTTCCTCGAAGTCTCCCGCACCGCCGAGCGCGGCCTCGGCATGAATTGGACGGCGTTCAACGGGCGAACGGCGATCAATACGGGCCTGCCCACGCCGGGAACGACGCCGCCGACGCTCGCCGGCATCTTTCCAGGCTCGAACGCGACGCCGTTCGGCACTTTGCTGACGACCGCGATCAACGGCAACCATGTCCATATCGACGCGCTGCTCACCGCGCTCGAGGACAAGGGCCTGGTGCGCAAGCTGGCCGAGCCGGACCTCATGGCCCTTTCCGGAGACACGGCGAGCTTCCTGGCCGGCGGGCAGATTCCGGTGCCGGTCGTGCAATCGACCAGCGGGACCGTCCCGACGATCACGGTCGAATGGAAGTCGTTCGGCGTTCAATTGACGTTCCAGCCGACGGTGCTCAACAACGGCCTGATCAATCTCAGATTGACGCCGTCGGTGAGCGAGATCGACACCGCCAACACGGTGCAGATCAGCGGCTTCACCATCCCGACCTTGATCACGCGCGAAGCCCGGACCACGGTCGAACTGCGCGACGGCCAGAGCTTCGGCATAGCCGGCCTCTTGCAGACGACCAATTCCAACGCCGTCGCCCAGCTTCCCTATCTCGGCCAGATTCCCGTCCTCGGCGCGCTATTCCGCTCGGCCGATTATCAGAAGCAGGAGACGGAGCTCGTCATCATCGTCACCCCGCACCTGGTGAGGCCCGGCGCGCCTGGCAATGAGCTGCAATCGCCCTTGGACGCGACCCTGCCGGCCAATGACGCCGATCTGTTCGCAATGGGCGATCTCGACCGAAAGAAGCTTTATCGCGACTATGTCACCAAGGGCGGCAACTTGAACGGGCCTTACGGCCACATGCTCGAGCCGCCGGATCCGCCGGGCAAATGAGGAGCGCAGCGATGAAACCGGAATGGGCCGCGGCTCTTCTCATGGCGGGTTTGCTCTCGGGCTGCTCCAACCCGCCTTTCGACGATCCAGGCGCGGAATATGTGCGGCGGAGCGATACGATCTCGCCGACCGCCGGCAACGCCAAAGAGGCGAACGCGGCCATCCAGACCATCGATCCTTGGCCGCGCTACGTCTACAACACGCATATACCCGGCGACGGCGCCCGCATGTCCGAGGCGGTGAATCGCTACCATGTGGACAAGGACGGGCCGAGGCCGTTGCCGCCGGTCTATGACATCACGACGAGCGGCGTCGGGGGCACGGGCACTGGAGGGCAGTAGGGGCGGCTTTGCGCAGGGGTGCGCGATTGTGGGCGAGCCGCGGGTACCGGACATGGCCGGACGGAGACATTCAGAGATAATTGGCGGCGGCGATAGGAGGCGTGTGAAGTAAAGCGGGTAGGGAGTTGTAAAGATGCGAAGTTGGCGTCGGACGTGGCGCTCGTTCCGTCGGATTAGAAAGGACGAGCGGGGACACGTACTCATATATTTTACGATGCTCCTCCCGGTCGCCGTGGGGATCATTGGCTTGGCCCTGGACGGGGGTTCATTTTATCATCTGAATTCCGACTTGCAGGAGCTTGCCGATGCCGCGGCGTTGGCCGGCGCCGCCGAACTCGACGGTGCCCAGGACGCAATTACGCGTGCGACCACTCAAGCACAGAACCTTCTGACGAATAACGTAAATTGGTCCAACGTCGCCCTTTCCGGGACGCAAGTCTCGTCTGTAACGTTCTATAGTTCCCTTAATCCAGATACAGCCACGACAGATCCGAAGCAGGCCTTTTATATCAAGGTCACAACTGTTAATCGCCAGGTGGCGCCTACCTTTCTTGCGGCGGTGACTTCGAACAAGAGGTCCACCAGCGCGTCTGCAATGGCTGAAAGCAGCTTCGATACTTGCGTTCCCTTGCAATCGTTCGTCTGCAATCCATTCGAGAGTCAGGAGACGAATAAGGGAAACGCCAAAAACTTCGCGACCAATGTACCCGTGGGGACCATGATGCACTTGGTGAATGGCGCCGGCGCAGCAGGAAACTGGGGGCTTGTCGAGGCGCCGAACGAAAATGGAAACCCGCACAACCAAACGCCTTTTTGGGCCGAGTCAAACGTCAGCGCTTGCTATTCTGCGACAGGCCCAACCACTACTGACACCGGAAACGTTGCGAAATTCGCCCAACAAGGCATGAACGTCAGGTTCGACAGCCCGATAGGGTCAGGCTCTCAATCGCTATCGGCGCCCATTGTGATCAACGGTTACCAAACTTCGGGTAAGGGTAACAACTGTGTACAATATGATCCGAACAGCGATACATCATGGACGGCCGCACAACCATACACCACCGGCACGGGTAAAACCAAACAGTCGTTTACGTTCAACCAAGCCGACTCAAATTATCAGAAGTATGACAATTATTGCGGATCCACGCAGGGAGCAGGCAGCACTTGCAGCGGCGCAAATCCTTGCAGTTGCCCGTTGCCGCGCGACCGAACGTTTTCATCAAGCGGCGTCGGCTCAGGAGCAAATAGTACTGACTTGCAGGCCTATTGGACCAATCACCATCCTGGAACCCTCCCGGCGGGTGTCACGACACGGTATCAAATCTACGGTCTGGAGGCGGCCGGGACTGGAAATGCGGGAACGTGGCTCACGGACAAATATGAGCCGCACACGCCCACGGCTACGAGCGCTGGAGGCAACGCGCCGGCCTGCTCGAACAGCACTCTGGGATCGACTGCCAGGCGGCTCATCGAGGTCGCCGTCGTCGACTGTTCGTACTGGGGCATAACCGGTAAGAAACAGCTGCCGCAGACCACGCTGGTTTCTCAATTTTTTATGACCGAGTCGGCGCTCTCCGACGGAAGTATATATGGTGAGCTCGTCGGTGTTTCCTCAGCCAATACACCAGGCGGACCCATCATTCATAACGTGCAGCTCGTACGATGATGTCTCCGGTCAAACGCCTGATGCGTGTCCGCGAGAAGCTGAGTGGCCTCTGGCGCGATTCAAGCGGATCTGCGCTCGTCGAGACTACGCTTATCATACCAGTCGCTATCTCGCTGATGGCTGGCGCGACCGATTTTGGGATTGTATTTTCGACGGCGTCGTCAGCGGATAAGTCGATGCGTGACGCCGCTCGGTATCTCGCACGACTTCCTCAGAGCTCGGTCTGCAGTTCTTGGGCGCTCACCAAGGCGCAGAACTTGGCTGTCTATGGGAATTTGGCTGGTTCAGGCAACCCCCTCATAACAGGGTGGAAGACATCCAACGTAACGCTAGCCCAACCGACTGACTGTACGACTCTAACCAATACACCAATCATACAACTGAAGGCCACGGTGCCTTACACCGGCATCATGCTTTCTGCCTTAGGTCTGAGCAACTCCTTGACTCTGAATGTCCAGCACGAGGAGCGATGGATCGGTGAATAGACTTTTGCGCGATTGCGCCGGCAGCGTTCTTGTCGAAGCAACGCTGTCCATAACGGTTTTCATGCTCGTCGTCTTTGGCACCGTCGACGTGACCCTCATGCTGTTCAACTGGCAAAGTGCAAATAAGGCCGCTGTGATCGGCGCTCGGACAGCGATCGTATCCAACCCGGTCGCGTCCGGGATAACGAATCTCTCCTCGAACTACGATCCAAGTCTATTGGGCCAGTCGTGTCTGGATACTTCTACTACGGACGGCAACGGCGGCGGGCCGAGCGGAAACTGCCCCCAAATGTCGGCGACCTGCACGCCGGCCAGTTCCGGAGGGTCTTGCCCGATGTCTTGCACCGCAGGCGGTGCAGGAACGTGCCCGTCGGTCTCCTTTGACGACACGGCCTTCACGACGATTTTCAACAACATGCACGCAATCTACCCATCTCTCACGCGACAAAATGTAGTAATAACGTATAAAACCAATAACCTTGGCTATGTCGGCCAGTCCAACGGATTGCCAATGGATGTCACGGTGTCGATAAGTTGCGTCAGCTATCAGTTCTATTTTATTGACGCGTTGATGAAGTGGGTCTTTTCGACGCCGTCGGGGTGCCCTTCGGGCACCAAGAAAGGCGTATTGATACCTTCTTTCGCGACGACCTTGACGAGTGAGAGTATGGTAACTCAATAAACCCTCATTCGTTTGCGCTATTTTGCATCAAAATGTTGACGATCGCGCAGGCGATACTTACTGACAGCCTTTTGCAGAACAGTATGCAGTTCCTTCAATATGCGAGACCCCACAGCTGCCGCTCGGTTGTGAGCGAATCTGCGTCTTCGGCTGCGTCTTGAGGTAAGATCAAATAATGGCGGTTTTTCTTCTCGACGCCTCTGGCGATCCTGACGCTTTCGAGGCGTTGAAAGAGCGGCTCGCGGCGGCGATTTCCGATCTTGCCGTGATCGGCAATATTGGCGACGTCGCGCGCCGCGAGGTCGGGGGAGGGCGCGCCGTCGCGCTCATCGCCGCGCCGGCGCAAAATCGCGAGTATTTTTCGCGGCTGCTCGACATTGTCACGCGCTATCGCGGCGCGGTCTTCTTCCTCCTGATCGGCGGCGATATTTCCGCCAGCGAGTACAAAGCGCTGGCGCAGTCCGGCAGCGCGGATTGGGTGTCGGATTCGGCGCCGCTGCAGGAAATTCTCGACATTGTCGCACGCCAGCGCGGCGGGGGATCGCCCGCGCCGTCCGCCGCCGCGCCGCGCCGGCCCGACGTCGTTTCCTTCCTGCCGAGCGCCGGCGGCGTCGGCAACTCGACGCTGGCGACGGAGACCGCGCTTCAGCTCGTCCGGGCGAAGGGCGGCGCCCGTCGGAAGGTCTGCCTCGTCGACCTCGACGTCCAGACCAGCCATGTCTGCGACTATCTCGACATCAAGCCGCAATTGCAGATCGACGAACTGGTCCGAGCCCCGCAGCGGCTCGACTCGCACCTGCTGGAAATGTTCTGCAGCCGTCACGATAGTGGCCTCCATGTCTTCGCCGCGCCGCGCAGCCGGTTGCGCCATGTCGAATTGAACGTCGAGGCTTTGGACGCCTTTTTCGAAAGACTTGCGCAAAGCTACGACGTCATCGTCGTCGACCTGCCGGTCGAGTGGCGGCCATGGACGGTCCATGTGCTCGCCGCTTCGCAGGGCGTCCTCGTCACCGGCCTGAACGTCATACCGGGCCTTCGGCAAATCTCGGAAACGCTGGCCGCCATCCGCAGCGAGCCGGCCATTCGCGGCCGAGTTCTTGTCATCGTCAATCGTTGCGAAATCGGCGCGCTCGGCCGCGTCGCGCGGCGCCAGCATGTCGACGCGGTGCTCGGCGCGGAGGAGAAGCTCTTCATTCGAGCTTCGCGCGTCGTGGAGGAATGCGCCAATACCGGCGCGCCGATGGCGATCGCGTATCCATCCCACAAAATCGTGAAGGAAATCGCCGCGATCGCCAAGTTCTGCGAGAGCGTCGCCGCGCGCCACGGGGTGAAGAAATGAGCGCCGCAGAGGTTGCGCGAACGTAGACGCGCCCGACGCATGCATGTCATTCCCGCGCTAGCGGGAACCCAGGGCGGCCTTTCCTGCCCGCGCGGCGGTTCCTGGATTCCTGCTTGCGCGCAGGGCTGTCCGGGGAAAGCCTGCGCCTGGGCGGAGCTGATGGCTTGCTTTCGACACCGCGGCGCCATGCCGCCCGATCGCCGTCAACCCGCCATGGCGCCTTGAAGGTACGCGCGAAGCGATATCCGCCCATGAGGCGCCATGACGGGTGCTTCGCTGCGCTTCGCCCCTGCGGGTGACGGCGATCGCTCGGCGTGGCTATTGGCGATCAAGACGTTTTGCTGCCGAAACCGGCCGTTCGGCCGTTTCGGTCAGCAAAACGTCTTGGTTGCACAAGGCCGTCGAGGCGGGCGGGGGTCAAGGCTCGCGAAGCGCAGCGGAGCGACCGGCGAAGCCGGCTTGGCCTTGAGGCGCGCCCGCCTCGATGGCGGCGCAGTGTTTGGGGTTTGCGCGCTCGCTTCTGTGTCTCGATAATCAGCAACTCATCCTCAATTTCCCCGGACAGCCCCTGCGGCGGGCGGAAATTAACCCTCTGCAAAAACGTCGGCCGCCGGGGCAAAACCTTTTGTGGCGCGGGGCGGGGATTTATGCATAATTTAATCAATTTTAAACGATTGTGGCGGGCAGGGTCGTGAGTTTCTTCGGCATCGCGCGAACTCGGGCGGCGGAGGAGCCGCTTCGGGCGGAAAAGCCAGCGGATTCGCTCCAAGCTCGACCCGAGGACTTTTACAAGGACCTGGTCGCGCGCCGGCCGAGCCTTCTCGACGAGAAGCTCAAGCTTCATGAGCGGATCATCGACGAGTTCAATCTCGCGGCGCTCGAGAAGCTGCCGCCGGAAGAGCTCGCCAAGCAAGTCCGCGCCTATGTCGAATCCTACGCGCGCGCCGAAAATCTATCCCTCAATCAGAAAGAGCTCTTCATTTTCGCGGGCGAGGTCATCGCGGAGATGACCGGTTACGGGCCGATCGAGCCCTTGCTCAAAGATCCGACGGTCACCGATATCCTGATCAACACGCATCGCGTCTGCTTTGTCGAACGGTTCGGCCGACTCGAACAGACGACCGTCCACTTCAAGGACGAGGCTCATCTCCTTCGCATCGTCAACAAGATCGTCGGAGCAATTGGGCGCCGGGTCGACGAGGCCTCGCCGATGGTGGACGCCCGTTTGCCCGACGGATCGCGCGTCAACGTCGCGATCCGTCCCGTCGCGGTCGATGGTCCGCTCGTCTCCATTCGAAAGTTCGCCGAGCGCGCCTTCAATATGGAAAGATTGGTCGAGGTCGGCGCGCTGCGGCCGGCGATGGTCGACGTGCTTTCGGCGGCGGTGAAGGGCCGCGTCTCGGCGATCATCACCGGCGGTACGGGCAGCGGCAAGACCACGATGCTCAATGCGCTTTCGAACTACATCCCGCCGCAGGAGCGCCTGATCACGATCGAGGACGCGGCCGAGCTGCAATTGCAGCAGCCGCATGTCGGCCGAATGGAGACAAGACCGCCGAATATCGAAGGCAAGGGCGAGGTTCGCCAGCGCGATCTCGTCCGGAACGCGCTGCGCATGCGGCCCGATCGCATCATCATCGGCGAGTGCCGCGGCGAAGAGGCGTTCGACATGCTGCAGGCGATGAATACCGGCCACGAGGGATCGATGACGACGATCCACGCCAATTCGCCGCGGGACGCGGTCAAGCGGCTCGAGCAGATGGTCGGCATGGCCGGCATGCCGATGACGCTCACCGCGATCCGCAGTCAAATCGCCTCGGCGATCACGCTGGTGATCCAGGTGCAGCGCCTGCCGGACGGGACGAGGCGGGTGACCAGCGTCAGCGAGATCACTGGCATGGAAGGCGACGTCTTGCAGATGCAGGAGATCTTTCAATTCGTGAAAGAGTTCACCGACAAGGACGGACGGATGCACGGCAGCTTCCGCGCCACTGGTCTCAGGCCGAAATTCCTGGCCGATTTGAAGGCCTACGGCATCGAGATTCCGCCATCGCATTTCGACCCGTCGCGCAAGCTGTAGAGAGCCCGATATGAATGAGCCGTGGCTGATTTACGGACTTGTGTTCTTCGCGGCGGTTCTCGGCGTCGAGGGAATCTACTGGCTGGTCTTTCGGATTAGAGGAACGAAGCGCGCCATCAACCGAAGGCTGGCGTTGAGCCAAAAGCTCTCCAATTCGACGGAGGTGCTCGACGCGCTCAGAAAAGAAAGGGGCTTCGGCAATTTCAGAAGTCCGGTCCTGTCTCAGCTCAACGATCAATTGGTGCAATCGGGCCTGAGATTGTCAAAGAGCTCGCTCGCGCTGTTGGTCGTGCTGATCGCGGGCGGGATCGCCGCGACGCTGACCCCCGTATTCGGATTTCATTGGCCCGCCTTGGCGATCGGCTTCGCGCTGGCCCCGCTCGCCGTCCTCATCGTCCTGCGCATCGCGCGCGAGAGACGTATTGCACGATTCTCGACGCAACTGCCCGACTCGATCGACATCATCGTGCGAGGCCTTCGCATTGGCCACCCGTTCGCCACGGCCGTCGATCTCGTCGCCAAGGAAATGCCGGACCCGATAGGAACCGAGTTCGGGATACTGGCCGACGAAATGTCGTTCGGCCAAGACATTTCCACGGCGCTCAACAATCTTTATCGCCGCGTCGGCCAAGAGGACCTGCTCTTCCTGATCATCTCGGTCACGATCCAAAGCCACACAGGCGGAAATCTCGCCGACGTTCTTGCGCGACTGTCGCGCCTCATGCGCGAGCGCGTCAAGCTAAAGCTGAAAATCAAGGCGCTCAGCGCCGAGGGCAGGCTATCGGCCTGGTTCCTTTCGGCCATGCCGTTCGTCTTGTTCGGCGTCATCCGGGCCATCGCGCCGACTTATTTCAACGAGCTGAACGAAGGTCCGTTCTTGCTGCCTGCGGTACTCTATGGCGGGGTGTCGCTGGCGATCGGCAACGTGATGATCTACAAAATGGTCAACTTCAAGGTCTAGCCGATGTCGGACCTCGGCCTCGCTCCCATCATCCTGCTATGCGCGGCGGCGGTCGCTTTCATCGTCTACGTCGCGGGTCAGTACGTCGCCGATCAGGTGCAGCTTCGTCGGCGGCTGCCGGCCGGCGCGCCGGCGCCGGACGCGCCGCAAACTACTCGGCTCGGCGCGCTCGTAGCCGAGCATTTCTCGGAACAGCGCTTCGGCGTCGACAGCGTCCTGCGGCGGAAGCTGCGGCGCGTGCTGCTGCGGGCCGGCTTCTTCAGCGACAACGCAATCAGCTTCTACGTGCTGGCGCGCCTCAGCACCGTCGTTCTTCTTCCTTGCCTCGTCTATGTGGCGATTCGTCTGTTCGCGCCGACCCTGTCGTTCTCGATCATCCTTCTGGTCATGGCGATATCGGCGGGACTCGGCATTCTCCTTCCGGACGCCTATTTGTCGCGGCGGCAGAACCATCTGGCTGACCAATATCGGCTGATTTTCCCCGATCTGCTCGATCTTCTGGTCGTCTGCGTCGGCGCGGGCTTGAGCCTCGACGCCGCCTTCGAGCGGATCAGAGATCAGATGGCGAAACGAAGCCGCGCGCTCGGCGTCAATCTGGAGATTTTCGGCGCGGAGAAACGGGCGGGACGCAGCTCCGTCGAGGCGCTGAACTCGTTGGCGGACCGCCTGATCATCGACGAGGCCGCGTCTTTCGTCGCCGTGCTCCGGCATTCTTTCGAACTCGGCGCGGATATTTCCGAGGGCTTGCGGGTGTTCAGCGACGAGATGCGGGACAAACGCATGCTGCGCGCCGAGGAGAACGCGAATAAGCTCCCTGTCAAAATGGTGGGCCCGTTGGCCCTGTGCATATTTCCAGTCATTCTGATGATCGTCTTGCTGCCGGTCCTGCTGAAACTCATGACCGTCTTCCACCAGCATTGACCGGCTCGCGACCGAGCGACCTCGGCCTCCGCGCTCGCGGCGGCTTAAGTTCTCGTTAAATAAACCTGTTGAAAAAAGCCACAAGACTTAACGCGCTAACCGCGCGTAAAGGCCGCCGCCTTTAATTTTACAAGTCGTCAGCGAAGCTGAATTGCCGGCCGGCGGGCTGTTGTAGTTCCGTCACACCGCCGCCGATTCGGCCTTAACCAGGGTGCGCATTCGTTAAAAAATTGCTAGTGAAGTTTTGGGGGGCGTCGATCGGATGTTCAACTCGGGTGTTCGCATTTTCGCCTTGGCCGCCGTGAGCTTTGCGCTTGCGGCCTGCCAGGAGGTCGGCCCGATTCCCGGGCCGGATCCGGCGAGCCCCGCGGCGCCGTCGCCAGCTTTGGGGCAGGAGCCGGCTCAAGTTAAATATTACCCCTCCGACCAGCCTTACCCATTGGGCGTTCAGAACTTCAACCAGGGTAATTTCGGCCTGGCCGAACGTTATTTCCAGGACGCCGTGGAAAAGGCGCCGAAGGATGTCGAGGCATGGATTGGCCTCGCTGCGAGCTATGATCGCCTGGCGCGGTTCGACTTGGCGGATCGCGCCTATCGCTCCGCCGTCAAGCTCCGCGGCGAGACGGTTCAAATTCTCAACAATGAAGGCTATTCGTACATGCTGCGCGGCGATCTGATCAAGGCGCGCGCGAAATTCCGAGCGGCGCTCAGACTCTCGCCGGGAAATCCGACGATCGTCGACAATCTCCAACTGCTCGACGGCAGCGCCAAGTATATTCAAAGAGAGGTCAATTGAGCCTCGGCGTCCGTCGCGACGCTATTTGGCGGGCGCTTGCGGCGGCGTCTGAGGCGCCGGCGCTTCTCGTATCGTCTGATTGATCTGCGCTGCGGGCGCCGGCGTCAGGGTGCTTCGCATGATCGTTTCGTCCGCGAGGACGCATCCATCGGAGCTGCAGCGATAGTACGCAGCATTGCCGAGCTTCGAAGAATCGTTGTGCAGTTCGACGCCATGCCGGCCGATCTCGACCGGATCGTCGACGCGCACGTCGATATTCGCCAAGATGATCCCATGCGGATCCAGGAATAGGATGTTCGTCGAGCCGACGGCTTGCGGCTGCAGAACCACTTCGTGATCGGTGACGGGTACAATGTCGAGGATCCGGGTGTTTCCAGGCACCGCCTTGGTGAAAGGCTTGTCGGTCGAATATGTGATGACTCGGTTCAACTGCAAGATGACGGACGAGTCTTGCGCGTGCGCTTGTGTCGAAAGGAGCGCAGCCAAAGCCGCCAAGGCGGCGTAACCTGATCGCTTCGCACCCATGAGGAAAGCCTCCCACCAACAAGGACAATATCGGATGGCGGGTTAGGCGCCAAGCGAGATGGGACGCGATCTGACATGATCCAAGCCCGATTCGTCCTCGATCTATTTTTGCTGGACCATGTCGAAGGGATATTGCGCCGCCGCTCTCAACCCGCCATTCTCGCTGTAGCGAGCGGGGGAGGGGAGCCATGCGGTTTTTCGTCATCGCGCGACTGGCGCTTATCATTGTCGTTATTGCAGCAGCGAGTCCGCCGAGTGAGGCGGCCGACATCGGCGCCGCCGCCTGGATGTCGCGATCGGCCGCGAGGACCGGTTTTGTCGAAAAGGCCCATTGGGCGCGCCGCTGCGGTCGCCGCAACTGTTGGCGAGTCTGGATCCCCGACTATTACGGCCCGCCTACCGTTCGGGACAGTTGCATCCTCTGGCGCGCCACTCATTGGGGCCTGCGCCGAGTTTGGGTCTGCTAGCCGAAGGCCGATCGGGGGCAGCAATCAATTTTTCGGCAGTCGCCGGGCTCGGCCACGCCTTGCCGAAGCCGAGCGAAGACTTGAAAATTGAACGACAATCAATCGACAATTGCCGACAATTCAAATCAATACTGAATCATTAATTTATTCAAATCTAGCGAAGACCGCCGAGGCGGAGATTCGCGAATCGCCGCATCTAGAAGTTAACCAAAACTTAAGAAGAAGTTGACTCAAAAGCGAAATTCACAATAGTTAGCACTTAATTAAAACGCGAGGCGTCGGGCTGGGAGCCCGGCGGCGGGACGTGAATCCGCGGAATGTCCGCCGAACTCTTCGACGGCGCGTTCGTGCTCGCTCGATTTTCTACGTCGAGGTTCTGCGTAATGCGCTCGAATCCCAGCAATGACACGCCTCGCCGCGGTTTCCCTCTCGGCGTTGGCGCGGAGGGGAAGACGCCGCAGCGGCGGACCCGCTCGCTCGTAGCCGGCGGCGCCGGATTCCTCGGGTCTCACCTCTGCGACCGGCTTCTTGAGCTTGGCCGGGAGGTCGTCGTCGTCGACGACCTCTCGTCAGGCTCGATCGACAACATCGAGCGCCTTAATCGCAACCCGCATTTTAAATTCTTCGAGAGAGACATCGTAGACCCGCTTAATTTCGAGGTTGACGAAATCTTTAATCTCGCCTGTCCGGCGTCGCCGCCCGCCTATCACGCTGATCCGGTCAAGACGTTGAAAACCAGCGTTTACGGCGCGGTCAATCTGCTCGACTTGGCCCGCGCCCGCGGCGCTCGAATTCTGCAGGCGTCGACCTCGGAGGTCTACGGGGATCCCAAGTCGCACCCGCAGCACGAAAGCTATTGGGGCAATGTCAATCCGATTGGCCCCCGCGCCTGTTACGACGAAGGCAAGAGGGCGGCTGAGACGTTGTTCTTCGATTACCGGCGGCATTATCGGATCGACGCCAAGGTCGTCAGAATTTTCAACACTTACGGGCCGCGCATGCGCGCCGACGACGGTCGCGTCGTCTCGAACTTCATCGTGCAAGCTCTGTTGGGCCAAGACATCACGATCTACGGCTCCGGCCTGCAGACGAGATCGTTCTGCTTCGTCAGCGACCTGATCGACGGCTTGATGAAAATGATGACGACGCCCGCCGCCGTGAGCGGGCCCATCAATCTCGGCAACCCTCAGGAATTCACCGTCGTCTCGTTGGCCGAATTGGTCAAATCGATGACTGCTTCGTCGTCGCGGATCAGGCTCTGCCCGGCCAGCGTCGACGATCCGCAACAGCGCAAGCCGGATATATCCGCCGCCCGCACGGAACTCGGCTGGACGCCCAGAGTGCCGCTGGTCGAAGGCCTTGCACGCACCATCGACTATTTCGACGAACTATTCCGTCGCCGCGGAAAGAAAGGTATCGAGACATGCGACTCGGCAAGGTTCTTGTCACGGGCGGAGCTGGGTTCATCGGAAGTCACGCCTGCAAGTTGCTGAAGACCGTCGGATTCGATCCCGTCGTTTACGACAATCTTTCGACCGGACATCGCGAATTCGTTCGCTGGGGCGACCTTGTCGAAGGCGATATCCGCGACGGCGCGAGGCTCCTCGAGGCGCTGCGTCATTATAGACCGCACGCCGTCCTTCATTTCGCCGCGCTCGCTTACGTCGGCGAATCGGTCGAACAGCCCGCGAAATATTACGACACGAATGTCTGCGGTTCGCAAAAGCTGCTCGACGCCTGCGTGAAAGCGGGCGTTCGGACCATCGTCTTTTCCAGCACCTGCGCCACATATGGGGTGCCGGCTCGGCTGCCGATCGCGGAAAATGATCCTCAGCGGCCGATCAGCCCATATGGCCGCACTAAGCTCATCGTCGAGCAGATGATCAAAGATTACGCGCATGCCTACGGCCTGCGTTACATGTCGTTGCGTTATTTCAACGCCGCCGGCGCCGATCCCGAGGGCGTGCTGAGCGAGCGCCATTTTCCGGAAACGCACCTCATCCCCTTGGCGCTGCAATCGGCGGCGGGAACGCTACCCTACCTCAAAGTGTTCGGCGACGACCATCCGACGCGAGACGGCACATGTGTTCGTGATTACATCCATGTCGCAGACCTCGCGACTGCGCATGTTTCGGCGTTGGAGGATCTGTTGGCCGGCGGCGACAGCGCCGAGATCAATCTCGGCGCTGGCGCGCCGAGCTCGATCATGGACGTCATCCGCTCCATTCAGCGCGTGACCGATCGGTCGGTGCCGATCGTCGTCGACGGGCATCGCGTCGGCGATCCGCCGGAACTGTTCGCCGACACTCGATTGGCTTACGACCGCCTGGGTTTCGAGCCGAAAATGTCCGACATCGACACGATCGTCGCGACCGCGGCGCCGAGTTTCGGCCTTGCCGTCCGTCATTGAACATTGGAGGAAGCAGGATCATATGGCGATCGCTTGGGGGGCGGCGGATCTCGACCGAGAGGAGAGCTCTCATCGAGGAGCGTTATCCTGGGATGATGTGCTCGATGCGGCGAGCAAGCGGCGGCTCGGCGTTCTGTCAATCATGCTGATTGTCGCCCAGGCCTGGCTGTGGCAGTGGTGGCTGCATCCATCGCACATCAAAAACCTGACGATGTTTGCGCTTTCCTCGCTGGTTCTGGGCTGGGTAAGCCTTCTGCCTATGTATTTCGTCGCCATTGCGCGTGGCGCGCGCCGTCCAGTCGGACCGCTCGCTTTGCCGCCGGGATCGCGGATTGCGATGGTGGTCACCAAGGCGCCGTCGGAACCGTTCGAGGTTGTCGTTCGCACTCTCGAAGGCATGCTGGCGCAGGACTTGCCGCATGACACCTGGCTCGCCGACGAACAACCGAGCGACGAAATTCGCGATTGGTGCGCACGCCATAATGTCCACATATCAACGCGCTTCGGCCGCATGGATTACCATCGACCGAGTTGGCCGCGCCGCACGAGATGCAAGGAAGGGAATCTGGCGTACTTTTATGACAAGTACGGCTACGACCGTTATGATTACGTGTCTCAGCTCGACGCCGACCATGTGCCGAGCCCGACCTATTTACGCGAGATAATGCGACCGTTCGCTGATCCGAGCGTCGGCTATGTTTCGGCGCCGAGCATTTGCGACTCCAACGCCCGCGAGAGTTGGGCGGCCCGCGGCCGGCTTTTCGCCGAGGCACCGCTGCACGGAATCATGCAAGCCGGCTACAATAACGGGTGGGCGCCGCTCTGTATCGGATCGCACTACGCCGTCCGCACGCGCGCCTTGCGAGAGATCGGCGGATTGGGTCCCGAACTGGCCGAAGACCATTCGACCACGCTGATGATGAACGCGCATGGCTGGCGAGGGGTGCATGCGGTCGACGCAATCGCCCATGGCGAGGGGCCTCGCACCTTCTCTGACATGATCACCCAGGAGTTTCAGTGGGCGAGGAGCTTGGCGACGATCCTGCTCCTTTACACGCCCCGCTACATCCGCGGCCTGTCGCCGAAGCTGCGTTTTCAGTTCTTGTTCTGCCAGCTTTGGTACCCGCTTTTCGCCCTCGCGATGACGTTGATGTTCTCCCTGCCAGCGATTGCGCTTGTGCTCCACACCAATTTTGTCGACGTCACGTATCCGGATTTCATTCTCCATGCCGCGCCGGCCTGGCTCATTTTGATGCTCATGTGGAAACAGTGGCGGTCAGCGGGTTGTTTCCGACCCGACAACGCAAAAATCTTAAGTTGGGAGGCGATATTGTTCGTCCTCACCAAATGGCCTTGGGTCTTGGCCGGCGTGGTCGCCGCGATTTTCGACCGTGCGAGCGGTTCGTTTGTCGACTTTCGTGTCACGCCGAAGGGCGCGAACGCCGCCGAGACGCTCCCCGCCCGCGTGGTCCTTCCTTATTTCCTCATATCGCTTTTGTCATCGGGCGCGGCAGTGGTTATCGCCGAAGCTGGCTCCGCACGAGGGTTCTACATCTTCGCAGCCGTCAACGCGTTCACCTACGCGTCTGTCCTCACCCTCGTGTTTCTGTCGCAATGGCTTCGAAGCCCCAGGCGGCGTAGCGAGTGGACGAGACCAATCGGCCAAATGGCCATCGCTCTTTTGCTCTACGTTCCGATCGTCTTCGCTTTGAATGCTCACGGCTTGCAAGGGCTGCAAGGGCTGTCGTTCGGCGCGGGTCGATTCGTGCTTGTCAATACCAAGTACCGCGTGTCGGGCGCGGGGCAGGGGGCGGGCGAGGAATTGCTGAGTTTCGCTCCTCATTGGCGGGGCGGACCGGATTACGAGGGCGGTTAAAAGGGCGGCTGGCCATGTTGAACATCATGAAACTATGTGTGCTGCTTCTCGGGGTGATCTGGTCAGGCGCAAGCGTCAGCGCCGTGAATGCTTCGGCTCTGCCGCCGCATGCAAGGTCCGCGCCCGTGCACATGATCCTATCTCTCTACAGCGAGAAGACTTGGGTCTGGGCCAAAGGCGCCGGCTATTTTGCGCCAAATCTGAAATTTGTCGCATGGTCTGGAACTAGGCGGCGGATCGAGTATATCGCCGCGGGCAGGTGGTTCGTCACGCCGAAGGGAACGATGTGCTTTCAAGCGGTGTGGCGGGGCGGCGACGTTAATCCCGTCGAAAAACGGACGTGCTTCGATCACCGCATCGACGCCGGCCTCGTCTATCAGAGGCGAGCGCCGCGCGGCATGTGGTACGAGTTCAAACCGGATGCTCCGGCGCCTGGATATCGCCTACGACAGTTAACGAGCGGCGACTTGGTGTCGGCCAAAATGACGCCCCTCGATATTGGAATCGCCCGCTGACGCTGGTTTGAAAAACGTTTCGTAAGTCATTGAATTGTGGAGAGTAAAAATGTACTCGGCGATCAAGCGTGCAACTCTAATCGCGACGGCCGCGTTATCATTGTCGCTCCTTGATCTCGTCGCATGGGCGCCGCAAGTCGGCGCTGGCGCGATGGCCGCGACATTGAGCTATGATGGAAAACTGCCGATCGTCAATTCGCCCGGCATAGAGCTTGGCGCCTATGATCCGTCTGGAGATTTCAAGGACGTCAAGGGCGACAAGATCGAACACATTTTTATACCCTGGCAGGATGTCGACTTGTCGAGTTTCGGAGCGGCGGGCGAATATGCGGCGGCGCACGGGCGAAGCCTGCTGATCACCGTCGAGCCTTGGTCTTGGTCGAAGGAGCGCCGAGTGACCTCCGACCAGTTGCGCGAGGGCGTTCTGAGCGGCCGTTACGACGCCAATATCGCCACGGTTTGCGCCGCGGCGGGCGCGCTCAGAGTCGACACGACTATCCGCTGGGCGCACGAAATGGATGATCAAACCGGTCAGTTCATTTGGTCGCGGTGGCCGCCGAAAGATTACATCGCCGCCTATCGACGTTTCGTGACGCTTTGTAAAAAGAAAGCCCCTCATGCGAAGTTCATGTGGTCGCCAAAAGGCGAGAGCGACATGAACGAGTACTATCCAGGCGACGAGTATGTGGATGTCGTCGGCCTGACCGTGTTCGGCCTTCAGCAGTATGATAACGATAAGTTCGGCCACGATCGTACATTTGCCGAAATCCTTGCGCCAAGTTACGCTCTCGCCGCGATTCACAACAAGCCGGTCGTCGTCGCCGAGGTCGGCGACGCCGGCGACGCCGTCTATGTGCAAAGCTGGGCGAAGTCTCTCACGAAGCCGTACCCGCAGTTCCCGAAGCTCGTCGCAGTGGTCTATTTCGACCAGCGGGAAGTTCACGCCTGGCCTCATCCTTATGGCTTGCCGGATTGGCGCGTGGTGCCTTCGGCGGGAACGCAATGAGATCGCGAGCGGCAGTCGGGCGGTACGCAAGCCGAAGCGGCTTCGAAGCCGAGGCGGCGCATCAAAGATGATAGATCAGGCGTGACCTAAGCGAGACTAGGGCGGTCTATTTGTCCTTTTTCCACCGCTTGGCCATGTCTTGCGCCTGCATGATCTCGGCGGAACTGAGCCGCTTGGCCAGGTCGTCCTTATACCGTAAGGCGAGTTCACGCGTTCCATCGGTTTTCGGCGCGTCCGATGCAGCAATGGCGAGCCACATATAGGCAAGGACGTCGTCATGCTTGACGCCAAGGCCCTTGGCGTAGAGCTGCGCCAAGCTGAATTGCGAGCTGGCGTCCCCCTGATCGGCCGCCTTTCGGTACCAGTTGGCGGCTTCCCAAAAGTTCTGGCTCACGCCCCATCCGTGCTCGTATAGGCTCGCCAAGTTCGCTTCGGCGTCCGCGTAGCCCTGTTCGGCGGCTTTCCGATACCAGGTCACCGCAGCTCGGTTGTCTTGAGGCGCGCCTTGGCCCGAAAAATACGCAACCGCCAAGCTGAATTCGGCCGGAGCGAAACCCTGATCAGCGGCCTTCTGATACCAGAGGAGAGCCTGCGAATAATCCTTCGCCGCTCCCCGGCCCTCGGAAAAGATGTCGCCCAGCCGATTTTGCGCCTCTGGATCGCCCTGCTCGGCCAAGAACCGAATCAATGCGACGACCGGCGCGTCATCGGCGAAACTCTTGGCGTGCTGGGCGCTGCTCGGCCAAGCCGCTAAAAAGATCGGCAAAAAGCCGATTGCGCCGGCGACGCTCCGTGCAAAGCTCCAGGTCATCGTTTTCGTCCGCTGCCGCCCCCGCCGGCGACGAGCCTCGATCTCCATTCGAGCCGCGCTGCGACGGGCTAGGTCCGGATAATTATCTGTATTAAAGATGAGCGGCGATGTCGATGCGACGGTTTGAAAGGCGCCGCCTGGCGCGAAGCGGCGGCGTATGAACTCGGGTTAGCTCCTAGTCGACATTCGGGGCGACGCGCCGCAACGAGCAGGATGTGGTCTGGCCCGCTCCGCTGAGCGAGCAGACATAGGCCATCTCGGTCGTTCTGCTCGGGCCGGGGCGCGCGCCTTCCTCTCGCCAGTCAATATGATCGATCGGCCCACGCGCCATGGCGACTTTCATGCCTGCGGATCTGAAGCCGGCCGGTTGCGATGGCGAGGCGACTTTCAATTCTCCAGCATTTGCGCCTTGGGCGAAAGGCGCGAAGATCGAAGCGGCCACCAACGCGGAGGCGCTTATTCTTAACAACCGCGAGCAGAAATAAGTCGCATCAGAACGCCACGCACTCAACATCTGACTACTCCACGCCAAGCTTTTTTCATGCTTGGATTTCCAGATACGTGAGAGTTATTAAAGAGTCGCTACGAGCGGCCGATGCGCCGGCTTCAAGAGAGTATTTCTGCATGCCTTGCGAACTTAACGCCGCGCCGACGGCGGCGCTGAGGACGGTGGTCGCCGCAATTAATACAAAATTGAATTTAATGGTCGGCCGGCGGCGAATCGGCGGAACGATGCGGGAACTGGTTTGTTAAATATGAGAGGCCGTAAAATGGGCAGATTGGACTTAAATCCACAAGAGTTCTCCGACCGGAGGGCGGCCGCTGGATCGCAATCCGGCAAGCGGATTCGCAGCGACAACGGCGCCGCAGATTGGCCGCCGCCGACGTCAGGGCCAATCGGCGCGGCGAGCCGAGCGGCATGGCCGCGCGAGGGACGGGCCCAGCGCCGGCAAGCGCTTGCCAAGATCGCGGCCGCATTGGGCGTATCTGAAAAATATTTGGCGGAAGGCCATGCAGGCGACGCCGTCGCGGATGAAAAAAGCCGGCCGTCCAATTTGGATTCAATGGCGAAATTCGTTCAAGACGCGAAGGCGAGAATCGCGGAGATGACGGGATTTGACCTGACCCGGGTAAAATTAAGGGTCGAATTCTCGTCCGAATAGCAACTGGAGCCGGGGACCGCAAGACGACGGTTAACTTTACTTTGATTTACTTGTGAACCGGCGACTGAGGGGGCGATACGTTCATGTCGAAACACCCTCTTTCCGGATAGCAGTAAAACGAATCGCCGGTAAGTCGATTCGTGACCACAACTGCGAAAGTTTGCCCAATTGCGGTGACCGAATAAACGCCGCCCAGCAGGAACGCGGCGAGGATTAAGGCCAGGCTGAGAAGCGCAGCAGACGCGACATGATCTCTCATTGCTGCGTTTCCGAACTCGTTTAGCTTAAGATTCGTCTGGAAAAGATTATCCACACTTCGGCAAAGCCCACAAGCCGCTGTCCGGCGCGGACCCGGCGGGAACTTCGCGCCGGATCGGGCCGGGACTTCATGGCGACAGCGAGTTGCGGGCGACTATCCGTCAAAGGGCTGCGCCGCCTTGCGGACAGCCACGCGCAGCGCAAAAAAAAGCCCCGCTGCCGTATGGAAAGCGGGGCCGAATACGCGCGAGCGGAACTGGAGGATTCTCGCTTCGGGCTAGGGGCGACGCCCGTTGCGCACATACAAAACCGCTGGCTGGGAGGAATGTTCCGCCTTCACTTTGCTCGCAGGTTGGCGTCAGGGGCGCGCCTTGTCTGGTTCGTTCGGAGTAATGATGAATTTCAATGGCCAAAAATAGTGACGGGCGTAACGTGACTTTGGCGCGGTCTCAAACGAGATGCGTCCTTTCGATCTCCGCAACGCGATCGCGCTGGCTGGCGCTGCCCCTCAGCGCCAGTCTTTTTCTTCGATACGCGCGCCAGCGTTGGGTGCATAGCCGAGGCGGGCCGAGGCCGGCGCGCAGCTGGTTGGGGTTGCGGAGCGCCGGCTTCGGCGTCTTGGACGGACGCCAATCTACGACGAAAGAACAAGATCATCTGCGCCAAGGTCGGCTCGTCTCGGTATGAAAAGTGTTGAGGCGCGCGTCTGCGATAGGCGATCGTATGCGTTCGGACAGCGCCGAAGGCCGCGCGGATCCTTGAGTTGGTTCTCTTCCAGTGTTTTGCTTTGCTGAAACGTCACGATGAAAGAATGGCCGGAGTTCCACCCGCCTGGGCCTGCCGGCCGACCAAGCCGTGGCCGAGCTCGTTGCTTGTCGTGATCACGCGCCCCTGCATGACGAGAACAGGAACCCTCGCTGCCGCCGCATCTTTTGGCTTTCTGCGCTTGCCGTCGCAACGATGAACCGCCATGCTGCGCCGCCGCCGTTCGCGACTCGATAGCAGGGCAGAGAACGGCAGGGGGCGCAGATGGAAGCCAACTTCCTCGATTATTATGAAATACTGGAAATCAGCCCGAACGCCAATTCCGGCACGATAGAGCGGATGTTCCGCTATCTTGCTATGCGCTATCATCCGGACAATCCGGAAACCGGCGATCGCCTTCGATTCGACGCCGTCATGAGGGCCAATGATACGCTCAAAGATCCGGCCAAGCGTGCGCAGTACGATATTGCCCATAGGGATCACTTGCGCCGCCGCTCGAGATTGATTGAGCAAGCCGGCGACAGCGAGGGCGTCGGACGGGACATCGACATTCAGAATAAGATTCTGTCACTGCTTTACGTCAAGCGCCGACAAAAGGTTAACGATCCAGGAATCGGCGACCTCGAACTTGAGCAATTGCTAAGCTGTCCAGCCGAACATTTGGAATTCCACCTCTGGTACATGAAAGAAAAAGGCTGGGTCACAAGAACCGAAAACGGGACATTCGCGATAACTGTTGCGGGGATCGATCGAGCCAATTCGGAACATCAGCTAAAGGCTCCCAAGAAATTGCTGACGGATCAGACCGACGCGCCTTGAAGGGCGCCGGGCCGCGCGGCCTCTGAGGCTTCCCGCGAGTTGCTGTTCTCCAAGATGTGCGGCGCGCGAGCCCAGCGGGTTAAGCGCGCTGCGATCGAACCTGGCGGCGACCGCGAAGCCGCGCATGCCCGCGCGCTCGGCGGGCTGCCCGTCGTCGTCAAGCCGGTCGAGATTCACAGCACGGTGACGGGCGCGGCCGACGTGAAAGCGGCCATCGAAGTACAGCCAAGCGAATATCTTATTGGCCGATTCCGCTACCTCGAAACCGGCTTGATGGAGCTCCGTTCCGTCGCGACGAATATCGGCGCGAGCATGACCGGCTCTAATGAGCCGAACCCGCGTAGCCCGACGCCGCAGATGGATTATACGACCGTCGCGCCGGGTCTGTAGACCTTAATGCGCGGTCACTTCAAACCGCGTCCACATGCCGCCCTGCAAATGCCCGGCCTGATTGCAAAACAGGAGATAGGCGCCCGGCTTGAGATCGAGCGTGAGACTGCCGGATTTGCCCGGCGGCAATTCCGATACCTCGCCAAGGCTTTTGATCTTGTCCTCGTCGACCTCGTTTTTCTTTTTGTCATAGGGAAGGGCGGTAGGCGGCGCGTCGGTCTTGACGACGATCATTTCATGAACCAGCGCTTTAGAGCTGTTGTGTACTTCAAACGTTACCTTCCCCGCTGGTGCAGACGTTCGGTCCGGCTTCATCTCCATACCTTTGACCGACGAATCGGATGAGGGGTCTTCAAGCATAACTTTGACGGTCGTTGCCGCTCTGACCTCGATTGCCACAACAAACAAAGAAAGAGTTCCAAGCAAGAACCCATGACGAGCAAGCCTCATCGTACGTCTCCTCTTTTTGACAGTTTTATCACGCCATTACGGAGCGAACGCCGAGGCTTTTTATTGGCGATTTCGTGGCTTTTTGCGGCGCGCCACCGCCACAGTTCTATCCTAAGGAATTCAATATGTTTGACGCAACGCCTAGCGGCGTGCATCGCGCCGTGATGGCGCGCGCCTAGTCGCCGTCCGTTGATAAGCTTTTCGGCGAGACGATCAGAGTCCATCCGATGCGCCCGCGGCCGAATTTCCCGCAAGAGCCGGACCCGACGCGGCCGGTCATCTTCACGGTCGGAGTCTACCGCGCGCCGGCTTCGGTCACGATCGGCCCCGAGTCTGACCGCTCGCTCGGCGCGCCGCGCGTCGTGATGACGAAGCCCTGCTTTTCGAGCGCGCTCGAAAATCTCCCGTACCAACTGAGGCGCGGGGATATTATCGAGCGGACCTGCAATGGCGCGCATTATGAATGTGAAGCGCCCGAAAAGGACGATCTCGGCGTACGCTGTCATGTTCCCGTTCATCAAATGAGGGCTCGATCGCGGCGCGGTCGCGCGGTGATGGCCATGACAATCTGCGATGCGAGCAATCGAAGCTGCGGTAGTTAACACTTAATCTGACAATCGGTGTCATAGCTGAGGCGGAAGCCGAGGCCGGGCGCGGAGCTGGTCGGGGTTGCGGAGCGCCCGGCCTCGGCGTCTTGGAAGGACACCAATCATGACCAAAGAGCAAAAGATCATCCGCGCCAAGGTGGGGCTGTTGGAGCTCGCCAAACAGCTCGGCAACGTCAGCCAGGCCTGCAAGATGATGGGCTATTCTCGCGACAGTTTTTACCGGTTCAAGGAGCTTTACGACGCCGGCGGCGAACTGGCGTTGCAAGAACTCACGCGACGCAAGCCGATCCTGAAAAACCGGACGCCGCCAGAGGTCGAAGCGGCAAGCTTGACGCTGTCGCTCGAGCTGCCGGCCTATGGCCAAATCCGCATCGCCAACGAGGTGCGCAAGCTCGGCCACTCGATCTCGCCGGCCGGCGTGCGCTCGGTCTGGCAACGCCACGATCTGGAGACGATCAAGAAGCGGCTCAAAGCGCTGGAGGCCAAGGTCGCCCAGGACGGCCTCATCCTCACCGAAAGCCAGCTCGCCGCGCTGGAGAAGGCCAAGAGCGAGAAGGAGGCGCATGGCGAGTTCGAAAGCGAATGCCCCGGCTATTGCGGCGCCCAGGACACGTTTTATGTCGGCAATATGAAGGGCGTCGGGCGCATCTACCAGCAGACCTTCATCGATACCTACGCCAAGATCGCCTTCGCCAAGCTCTACGACCGCAAGACGCCGATCACCGCCGCCGATCTCGTCAACGATCGCGTCGCCCCGTTCTACGACGCCCACCAGGTCAAGCTCTGCCGCGTGCTGACCGACCGCGGCACGGAATATTGCGGCAACCCCGAACATCACGAATATGAGCTCTATCTGGCGGTCGAGGACATCGATCATTCGCGGACAAAGACCAAGAGCCCGCAAACCAATGGCATCGTCGAACGATTCCACAAGACCGTGCTGGATGAGTTCTATCGGATCGCTTTCCGAAAGAAGATCTACGCCTCGATCGCCGAGCTGCAGAGCGACCTCGACGATTGGATCAGGACTTACAATGAGGACAGGCCGCATCAAGGCCGATGGGTGCTTCGGAAAGACCCGATGCAGACCTTCCTTGACGCTATCCCAATCGCAAGGGAGAAAATGATCGCCGCCTGATTATCCGACAGGCGAAACCGACCACGCTCCAAACGCCGACCGTCAGATCAAGTACCAACTACTACAAGTCACGCAAGCGCTCGCGCCGGCGCGGCTCGCGCACGTCCTTGTCTCCAATCGATCATTTGCCACTTTATCGCCAGGCGCAGATTTACAGCCGCCAGGGCGTCGATCTCGACCGTTCGACCCTCGCTGATTGGGTTGGCCGCGCCGCTTGGCATCTACGTCCCGTCTATGAGCGCCTTCTCGTCCATATTTGCTCGTCGCCGAAAATCTTCGCCGACGAAACGACCGCGCCGGTCCTTGATCCCGGCCGGGGCCGCACCAAGACAGGTCAGCTCTGGGCCTATGCGCGAGACGATCGACCATGGGGCGGGACGGACCCGCCGGCGGTCGCCTATGTCTACGCGCCAGATCGCAAATCAGAGCGGCCGCAGGCGCATCTCGCCGATTTTGCCGGCGTTCTGCAGGTCGACGGCTACGCCGGCTATCGCGCTCTTGCCGGCAACCGGGTCCAGCTCGCGTTCTGCGGGGCGCATGTCCGCCGTCGCTTCTACGAGCTCGCAGCCGCAGGCCCGGCGCCGATCGCCAGCGAGGCGTTGGCGCGGATCGGCGCTCTCTACGCCATCGAAGACGAGATCCGCGGCCGAGATCCGGAAACGAGAGGCATGGCGCGCCAACAACGCAGCCGGCCTATTGTCGATGCGCTCGAGCCCTGGCTGCGCGAAAAGCTTGGGACGATCAGTCAGAAGATCAAACTGGCGGAAGCGATCCGCTACGCCTTGTCTCGCTGGGAAGGCCTCACGCGCTTCATCGACAAGGGCCGCATCGAAATCGACTCCAACCGTGGTCGAGCGCGCGATCCGTCCGGGGCGGCCGGCGTTGCGGGCGGCGCCGCCCTCTCGACCAAAACTTCTCGGCGCGAAGTCGCCGACGTCTGCTTTTTCAGCGACGGCGCGCTCGGTCAGCGATTGATCGACCGAATTAATCAACATGGCCGCGCTGTGGAAGCCGCCAGTCACTTATGGATCAACTCTGCAATCAGGCGGCGTGACGGCGCCATGAGCTTCTCCGCCAGTCCTGCCGTTCGCGCTCAGGCGCGGCGGGTTGGAATCGATCTTGTTTCTGGCCAGCGCCCCCGGCCGCGATACGCTGACCCGTGACGATGGGATGTAAAGCGCCATGCGTCGGCGCAGCCTCCGATGTCCAAGCAGCCTTGAAAGGCTGGTCGCGAATGAAGCTATTGCACTCCGAGAACAGCCCCGAGCCGAACCGGCAGGGCGGGCGAAGCGGCCAATTCGGCGCAACTCGTCCGCCAGGCGCGCAGGTAGTCTTCGATTGGAATTGCGCTTCGGCCGGGCCACCGGTTCAGTGCGCCGAGCGCCTCGACGCCGGCGAGGTCGCGTTCGTATTCTGAAAGCACGGTGAGCGAGGCGGCCTGGGCGAAGGCGTTCAACCCCGGCCGCGCCTCCATCTCCGCGCGATGGGCCTTGAACCACGCCGCGAGGTCCTTCGCGTCGCCTTGCTCGAGCGCCAGCTTGCCATAGCGCTCGATGATGTTCTGCCGATAGACCGCGACCGCCGCGCCGAACCCGCTGTCATCCTGGAACGGCGGATCGCGCGACCAGCTGTCGGCGAGAATGGCTAAGCCACGAAGCGAAAAAGCCTCGACCAGAGCCTCTTCGAGCCATTGGCAAGGTCCGCCGGGCTTCGCTTTCGGACGCCAAGAATTGGCCGTCACGTGCCCGAGTTCGTGGCCGAACTGATAGGCGAGCTTCGACCAGTCGCGCTCGCCGATATTGACGATGATCCAGGCGACGTCGGGCTCGTCCGAATGGAGCCAAACCGCCGGCGGGCCGAAAGCGTGCTCGTCGACACGCAGCCGGCTCGGCTGATCGTCCGAGACGAGTCGGACGCCGTCGAGGCAGGAACTGCGCATGCGCTCGAGGACGTGTAGGGCGGAGGCGGGGATCATGTGAGCCCAGTCGCCGGCGAGCTCGATGCGGGCGGTGAGGAGGGTGGGGCGGGTGTTCAGCGCCGGTGCGCCTTCGGCCGACATCGCGCTTGCCTCCGCGCAAAGCCTCGCGCCGGATGCGGCGCAAACCGAACCGGCCAAGCCGAGGATGAACGAACGACGCTGCATCGCGGGTCCTTTGGGCCGGGGAAAGTTCGCGGGAAGTTTAAGTCCGCCGCGACGTCGTTTCAAAGCGGCTGGCAATGCTGAGAGACGCCAAACGGCCTCGCGACTATGTCCATTCTCGTCCAGAGCGCTTAAGTTCCGCGCCGTCCCACATCACTGACCTGGAGACCGCCTTCGGGGCAGGCGTGGTTCCTCCGCGCAAGCCTCTTTCCGAGAACGGCTCGTGAACCTGCTTGGGGCCCGTTGACCCTTGCTGGTCCAGCGCTCCTGGCGCGCATAGCCAAGAATTGCGCTCAAAGTCCTAGGAGCTGCTAGGCTGACCTCCGCGTAATCTTGGAATACCTGAAATCACATTCAAGCAGTACTCGCTCCAAAATCGCTCATCAAATAGATGTAAATTGGCCGCGCTCCAAACAAATCTAGAATGATCCGAGTAATCCCTATAGTGACTGTGCCAACCCATAGCGCGTTCCGCCTCGGACCATCTGGCCTCGCGGTCCTGAAATACCTTTCTTCGGCCGTGCTCTGGGGATCTGATGGGATAATGCTGGAGAGGAAAGCGATACGGAAAATCGCGTATGTTTTCGAACTTAGCAAAATGCCCGCCGCTGGTCGCAAGATCTACTCGAGAATCGCCCTGGAGCCAGGCCTTATAATGGTTTTGATCGTCGCCGAATTCAAAGTATTTGAAATGATGTCGGAGAGATCGCCCAGCGAAAGATCGGCCGTCGATTGGGCGGAAATTTAGTAGCGTAAAACAAACTCTGTTTGCGCCGGCTCGCTGAGCGACCCCCAAGCCTTCCGCCAAAGTCAAATCCGGAAAAGGCGAATATCTGATCTCGTCCGCGTCGGCATGGATTATCCACCGGCCGACGAATTCGCAGGCAATGGACTCTTTTCGGCGAAGAACATCCCTCCAATCGCACGTTGAAACAGGACCCGCCGCCGGAAATCGTTCGATCCTAATCTGCTGCCCGTGCATTGCAGCCAGCGCCTGCAAGGTCTCCCAGGTACCGTCCGTAGACCAGTTATCGATGACAACGACGTCACATCCTTGCCTAACAAGCTCCTCGATTGTCTCCGAGATAACGTCGATCTCGTTGTATGCCGCAACAATCGCAATCGGAGGCAACACGCTTTCAATGCCGGAACGGGCTTGCAAGACTGCGGCGTCATGAACCGCGACAACTGTACAGTCACCATTTCCGTTCGCCTCGTTCGCCTTTCCGACAAAAATTGGCGGTACTCCATGTTTGGTCATAAGCCGTTCATAGTCTAATACCGGCTCTTTCCAGTCGCTCGCGCTGCCGTCAATATGACAACTGGTGACGATGATTGAGCCACCCAAATAGAGCGTCATCAAGTCGGTTGGCAACTGTTCGTTCACTCCAACCCCGCCAAAAGCGACAACGGCGCTTGCTGCGCTCCGAAGTAGCTTGCAATCCGGGGAGTCAAACGTGCCCCGACGATACTCCTCGTCAAATCGTACTAAAGTACTTCGCGCAGATGCTCTCAGAAGGCTTTCGGCGATTGCCTCCAAACTCAATTCCGACGAACCAGAAGCGCCTACCATTGGATAGACGGAGGACAATCCCGGGCTCAGTTTCGAAGCCGCTTCGGCACAACTCGGAATTACGCCGTAGACTTCGACTTCCGCAAGATGAAGGTACTCCGTTCGAGGAATTGATATTCGAATGAATCTGGCGTTCTCGGGTTTCTCACAGGTCCAGACCAGGGGGCATCCGCTAGAAAATCCCCCGAAAATTTGTCCTAGCTTCGTCCGAAATAAAATTCTCCACTTCTCCCGGTCTTCGGAGATCTCCACAATCAGTGGAGATGCCCGGCGCAAGAGCCACTCAGCGCTTGAGTCTCGGTTGAATATTCTTAGCGCGTGCACATGCGCGACGGAGCCAAGATCGACCTCCCACCATGGACAGTCTTCGCGATCCGTATGAAATCCGTAATCCTTCGCAGCATTGCCGTCCAGAGCACGCGCAGCGTCTGTTTCGGGCGAACGCCCGCGCGACCACTCGCTAATTGAGCTCTGGGTAGCCGACTTGTTCAGCGCAATATTTGGCAGAAGGAGGTTGAAAGACTCATCGTGCCCCAGTTGAGCAGTCGGAAGATAACCACGCAACCGGCCGACTTCGAGGTAGTGATGCAGAGGGTCTTCAAACCATCCCTCGCTGATTTCTATGGCGGCGTCGATGTACTGATGAGCGTACCAAACGGAGTCAAATGCTATAGCGACGCCATTGGCTGCCCGCGATGGTAGCCCGCCATTGTAGTTTTCTCTAGGCGCCCGCAGGAGGGGCGCCGCGGTCTTGATCAAAGCGACCTGATTTCGAGATACTTCTTTCCAGCGCCCAGCCATTCGCTCATGATGTTGAAGGCTCTCCAGTTCGGACATGCCGTAGTTGAGCGGAAAGAGATGGAAGCGATAGCGCACGTCCTCGACCGGCAGAAGATCGATTTCTCGGTGATGGCTAGGGTTGAGGAAGCCGTTAAGAGGCAGGAAAATGGTTGTCGCTTCCGACAGCCACGCCGCTAACCAAGAAAACGTACTCACGGCAATGACAATGTTCTTTGCAGATCGAATCAAATCGAAATCCGCCCTGGGGCCGAGGCTGTTGATGAAACGAGCATCAGGAAATTGTGAGCGGAGGCGTCGCACATATTCACATTCATTAAGCTGGCCGACAAACAAAGGACGTAGCCGGGTCTTGGCGACGACCTCCTTGTAAAACGAGATCGGCATAAGCGGGTAGTGCGCCACACCCTCCAATAGTTCAGCGGCGCGGACATTGATGAGGAGATCATCGTCAGCCACCCTTTCAGATACCGGACCGGGCGGAAAAACCTCGTGGTAAGCGCTGCGCGGCATCAGGAATTCCATCCGTTGCAGATGGTCGGCAAGCATAATCCGAATCGACTCGCTGCGATTAGCCGCAATCGCGATGTCATCGACGTGAGGCCTAAAAGCATCCCAGGTCCAGAGATCGATATTGTCGAAGAATCGCTGCTCTTGCGTATCGTCTGGGAGTTCAATCCCCCACTCGGGGATCGACACGCCGACGATCTCGCAATTCTTGATACGACGGGCAATTGTGAGCGCACCCATGTATTGCAGCATCTTGTTTGCAAGATTACCGCGGTGACGCATGACGATCACCCGCCGGCGGGTGAACCCGGTGCTAGCCATCTAGAAAATTCCGAACTACGGTTGTGTTCTTTGCGCTGAGCGGAGGTCTCGCAAATTGTGACGGACGTCGAGGCTGCTGATCGTTGCTAACCAAGCCTCGCTGTCATTTACACCGAAAGATACAATTAAGGTATCGCTCTTCGGATGCCGAGCAAGTCCGGCAACGAACTCGACGGACTTCTGAATGAAGAAGAACGACCGGCTGACGCGTCGCAATATCATGAACGCGTCAAACCAAACGAAACGATGAAGGTAGTACCTGCGGCCGTTTCGCCAAAGGACCTCGTGAATGACCGCAAGCCAGCCCCCATCGAATGGAATTGCTTGCGACCCGCCCCGAAATTGCTCGGCGGCGATGGCTGGCGTCGAGTCGCTGATCCGATGCGCGTCATCATCAAGCACAGTCGTTGGGTCGCAGAGATAGATGAATCGAAGCTTGTCGCCCGTCGAAACTGGCATCCAGTTCTTCTCGTGACGTTTCGGGGGACCCGGACGCAAAACGCGCCAGTCAGCCAGACGACAGTGATCCGCGGATGAGTTGTCGATGCGCGCGAGAACCTGCTCGCACCAGCCCTGAGAAGTAAGTTCCCGATAGCACGCCAGCCCCCAAAGAGCATCTCGCCAAGCGAAAAGACGGACATCGCCAAAAGCGGCCTCGTCTCGGTACTGTGGCTCCGGCAAGTCTGAAGGCGGGAGAATTTCATGAGATTTTGTTACAAGCGTCCCATCGTCCAATGCAAGAAGGAAATTGCGCGTTCGATATCTGGCGCCATCGAGGGAATAGTATGTGCCATCTTCTCGAAGGCCATAGTTGACGGTTCGGACGAGCACGAAGAGGCGGTCGCTCCATACTGAAATGGACGGATTCGTAGCCCGATAGCCAGGCGGAGTGGAAAAAGCGATCTGGGTAGGGGAGAATGACGGCATAATTGTCGCCGCGGCCGGTGCGTAATAATAGAGATTGTTACGCGCAAGCTCCCGGGGACCAGGCAGAGTTTCGCGACTTAGCGCGAGCCAATCGCAGGCGGCATGGCCACGACCCTTGCGCAATGGATCAGAGGCGTAGTTGGCCGCGATCGAATATTCTTCCATGAGACCCGCGCCATAGACGAAAGATTCGACCCGAAACGCGGTATCCGGAGGCGGCGGGAGCGCCAGTCCAGCCTCGCAGAAGAGAACGCTTGCATCGTACATACCCCGTTCGCGATAGAACCGGGCCAGATCGTATAGAGGTTCGGCCCGCTCCGGCTGCAGATTCCAGGCTTCCAGCGCCTGTTCGAGGAACGCGCCTTCGTTGCCCATCGCGAGCAGGCATCGCGCAAGTTGCAAGCGCGCGTGCCAGGCGAGCTCCCGATTGGCAGTATTCACGCCAAATGCGTAGTAATTGGCCGCCTCGGCGGATCGCCCTGCGTTTCGGTGGACATCCGCAATTGAGAGCCAATTCTCGAGTGCATCGGGCGCTGCCATCCGTGGTTCGGACTCTCGGACTTGGGTCACCGGAGAAACCCCGCCCCGCCTTGTTTACGGATCGCGACGAGCCCTCCCATCAGCTTCGCGCGGCTGAGCTCGTAATGGCTGTCGAAGAAGAGTATCTCGGCAAATTGCCCGGCAAGGCTGCCAACTCCGTGGGGATCAAGGCATGGTGTTGACCTGGGCACGTGTAAATTGCGAAGCAGAATTTTGGTCTGGGTTGTCTTTGTCGCATCTTCGCCTGGTGGCTGCCAGTCGAGGTCCTCGATGAAATACCAGCCGCCCTCGGCGAGTAACGGAAAGAGATTGACGAGCGTCCGCTGCTGATCAGACGAGACGTGACTGCCGTCATCAATGATCGCGTCGAAATACCCCGCGTCGAACGCGGCCGCCAGGCTCTGCAATTCCTCGATGTTGGTTTGGTCACATGCAAGGGAGGAACGTCGATCGTCAGAGGATCCCGCGAATGTCGCGAGATCGACCGTTGTGAGGTGACAAAATGGGAAATAAGCTTGCCAAAGTGACGCTGACTCGGCGGCGCGATCGAGAGCCCCGCCAGTAGGACTCCTCCGCTGCATTATCTCCATCAGTCGCCGCATCGACAGCCGCCGGCCGCCCAGCAGCCTCTCGTAGATTCTTGCATAGGCGTGGCGATTGCCAGTATGGCGGTTCTTGTCGGTGTTGAACCGGTCGGCGAGGTCGGCGAAGCGGGGCAGGTTGGCGGCCGGGTCGGCGAGCAGGGCGATCAGCGGCGCGTGGTCGCCGCTCGCGCGCGCGGGGTTGCGCGCGGTCCAGAGATGCAGGCCGAAGACCCGCTCGTCGTTGAGATAGTCTTTCAACTCGGCGAGCGGCCTGTCGAATCGGTCGACCTCGGTCCAGTCGATCGCATTGAAGAACATCGGGCTGAACACCCAGTCGCGCAATTCCGCACCGGCTTCTGAGGCGATGTAGTTCGAGAGCAGGATCGGTCCGACGGCACCGAAGGTCCAGCCCTGCGGGGAAAAAAATCGGTCAATCGCCATTTCGTAGAGCGCGCGCATGTGACGGCTGTGCGGCTTGGCGTAGAGGACATTGCCGCAGACAAAGTGTTCGTTCTGGACGCCGCTCCGCCATTGCAGGTTGAAGAAATAGTCGCCGCGGAAGGCGAAGGGCCGCAGGAGGATGACGTCGGCATCCATCCACAGCCCGCCATGCTCATAGAGCGCGGCGTAGCGGAATACGTCGCTGAAATAGCGGATTTCCGACCCGCCGACGATTCTCTCGAACAGCGCGCGCGGCACGACGTCGGCGGCGGCGCCGAGTTCGACGCCGCAAGGCTGCAGGAATTCGAGCTTCTGCGGCGAATAGGTCCAGACCCGCACCGGATGGCCGGCGGCGCGCATCGAAGATACCGCGGCGATCAGAATCTTGTGCTCCGCCTTGTCGTCGCGAACCTCATAGAAACAGTGGATCTGCGGCAACGCGTCGTCGTTGCGCAGATCGAGATGCGGCGCGATGCGTCGGTCGAAAGCGCGCGACAGCTCGCGCCTTTCTACGGGCGAATCCGCGGCGCTCAGGAACGGCGCCAGATCGAGAAAAATCTCTGCGACGGATCTTGGCGCTCGCCCTTCGTCCGCGGCCTCGGATAGCCTGTCAGAATTCGCCGCCGCTTTCCCGGGAGCATCGAGTGGGGCGAGACGTTCGAACGCCATCGCCGCCGCCGGCGGCGCGCCGAACGGCAGGCGATCGACGTCGTCGAGGAAGATCCGTACGTCTGCGGGGTCCGCGGTCGCGATCCAGGCTTCGCTGTCCTCGACGCCGAAGCTCATGACCAAGCGCTTTCCGTCCGGATGCCAGCATAGGCCCGCGGCGAATTCGATGCCGTTCTTCTGGAAGTAGAATGGCCGGCTTACCCGGCTGAGCCGACCTGCATTATCCAACCAGACGAAGCGGTGGCGATAGAGCCGCGTCTTGCCGCGGACGCGCGCCTCGTGGATCAGCGCGAGCCATCCGCCGTCGAAGGCGATCGCCTGCGAGCCGCCCCTGAATTGGTCGGCGACGATCGCCGGCTTCGTCTCGACGATGGTCCGGGCCTGATCGTCGATCACGCGGGTCGGGTCGCAAAGATAGATGAATTGCAGGCGATCGTCGACGACGCGCGGCATCCAGTTCTTCTCGTGGAGCTGCGGCCCCTCCGGTCGCAGCACGCGCCAATCGGTCAGGCGGCAGGCTTCGGCATCCTGATCCTCGATCCGCGCCAGGACCTGCTCGCACCAGCCTTCCGGCGTTCGTTCGCGAAAGCAGGCGACGCCCCAGAGATCCCCGCGCCAGGCGAAAAGCCGGACGTCTTCGAACCCCGTGACATACGGCCAGGCAGGTTCGGGCAGGCCCGCCGGCGGCAGGATTTCCTTCGCCGATCTGACGGCGAAATCGCGGCCGAGGCGCAGCAGGAAATTGCGCGTATGGATCGGCCCGCCGTCGGTCGTCGGGTAGCGCCGGATGTCGCCTTCCGGCGCGCTGTCGTCGATCGCATAGTTCACCGTACGCTGTGCAATGACGAGTTCGTCGCCCGCCCGCGCGATCGACGGGTTGGTCGCCCGATAGCCTGCGGGAGGGACAAACTCGATCCTTTGCGCGACGAAGGACGGCAACGTCTTCGCCGCCGGCTCGGGATAGAAGTCGAGGTTCGACAGCGCGAGATGGCGCGAGTGATCCGGCGCTTCGCGGCTCAGCGCCAGCCAATTGCACGCCGCGAAACCGCGGTCCTTGCGCTGCGGATCGCGCGAGTAATTCGCAGCGATGGAATATTCTTCCTTGAGCCCAGCCGTATAGACGAAGTCCTCGATGAATAGGACGTCCCCCTCCGGCCGCCCCATGCCGATCCCGGCCTCCGAAAAAAGCGCGCTCGCGTCGTTCATTCCTTTTTCGCGATAGTGGCGGGCGAGGTCGTAGAGCGGCTCGGCCCGTTGCGGGCGCTGGTTGAAGGCGGCGAGCGCCTCGCGTAGGAAGCCGCCTTCGTCGCCGAGCCGTTTGAGGCAGCGCGCCTGCTGCAGCCGCGCGTTCCAGGCTTCTTCGTCCCAGCCGCCCATCTCGGCGCGTTTGGCGTAAGCCTTGGCCGCCTCGTCGAGCCGGCCGGCGTCGCGATAGGATTGCGCGAGGTAGAACCAATAACGATGGTTCTCCGGCTCCTTCTCGAGAGCGCCTTTGAGCAGGCGGATGTCGCGCTCGAACTTGTCGACGCGGTTTGCGCCGCTGGCGTGGTCCTTGTACCAGACCCCGTGGAGCGCCTCGACGCCGCCGGGAACATCGACATATTCATGCGTCACGCCGTGGTAGCGCGCGCCGACGTCGCGCCGCGCTAGGCGCGTGTTCCAATAGGCGAGCCCGCCATTCGCCCGCTGCAGCAACCGATAGCCGGGCGCCTTCAGCGCTTGGCGGAAATCGCCGTTCTCGACGACGAGCTCCATGTCGGCGTCGTCAAAGAGCAAATAGTCGAATTGCAGCGGCGAAGCATAGGCGCAATCGAGCGCGGCGTTGCGCGCTTGTTCGAAATTGATGAAGGGAAACGAGCGCAGTTCGCCGGGCAGGTTGCGGGCGGCGAAAAAGGATTCGATGAAATTCTGCGTCCCGTCCGTCGAGCCGGTGTCGCCGATCACCCAGCAGTCGATATAGGGAGCGACGGCGGAAAGACAGCGCTCGAGATTCGCGGTCTCGTTCTTGACGATCATGTTGAGACAGATACGCTGCGGCTCGCTCATCGAAATCTGTACTTTTGACCTGCTCGAACCTGCGCCCTCGAGCTCCGTTTGAAAGGAGGCCTTGCGCCGTTCCGTCGGCCTCGGCGCGGTGGATTTCGAGCTTAGCCCCAACGCTGAGCAGTTTAAATCAATTCAGTTGGAATTTGTCTGCGTTAAGGTTGAGAACGGCCGGTTGGCGGCGAAGGCGAGGCGGCGAGGCGCGATTAAACCGGGTCAGCGGTTGTTAAGATTGCTTAACTAGCTTAACACAAATGTTCAATTGTATGAACTGCATGCCGCCCAAACATAGTTAACAGGAAATTGGCAGTCATCCGCGGCAACGCCGCTAATCGTCTTGTTTCTGTTGATTAATTGGCCGCCTCGGGGGAGGCGGCCCGCCGCCTATTTAGTATTCGATTAAAAATTGATTAAATACAGTTGACTCTTAACGCGACCGGCGCGCACGTTAGCTGCAGATGTCGGCATGAGTACGTTCTCGGCGCGTGGGCGGCGCGCCGCGGGCGCAGTGCGTTAGGGCGTGGGGGCGTGCCGGACATGGGCGTGAGGGGTTCGTTTGCGTTCCGTCGCTTCGCAGCGACGGCGCCGGGCTTTGGCCTCAATCCTGTACTCGAAAAGTACGATTCGTCGAGCGGCGAAGTCGCGCAGCGCGCTTCCGGCGCCGCCGCGACGCGCCCCGGCGGCAACGCCCGCAGGGCCTCTCGTCTACTCGGCGGCGACGCGGCGTCGCCAATCCACTGTACCCCGCCACCCCCCTGCGCCGAGAGTCGCATCATGCCCGGATCTGGCGAAGTCCTTTTCATCGACCCCGCGATCGACGGTATCGCAACAATCCTGCAGAATCTCAGACCCGGCGTCGAGGCGATCGTGCTTCAGCGGGAAGGCTCGTCTGCGCGGCAGATGGCCGATGCGCTGGAGGGGAGGCGCGGGCTCGAGGCGGTGCACGTCATGGCGCATGGCGCGCCAGGGCGGGTGCGCTTCGCGGCAGGCGAGTGGTCGCAGGCGACGCTGGCGCGAGACCGCGCGGCGCTGGCCGCGATCGGCCGCGCGCTGAAGGTGGGCGGCGAACTGCGGCTGTGGAGCTGCGAGGCGCGGAAGGGCGCCGAGGGCGAAGCATTCGTCGCTGCGCTCTCGCGCGCGGCGCACGCCGCAATCGCTGCGGCGTGCGGCCGGGTCGGCGCCGCGGCGCTGGGCGGGATATGGGAGCTCGATGGGCGGGGAGCGGAGGTCGAGCCGCCGCTGACCGCTCATGGGGCGGCGGAATATGCGGGGGTTTTCGCGACCATGGAGGTCGTCGTCACCGGCCAAATTCCCGAAGGCGACACGACGACCTCGATGACCTACTTCATTCTAGACGAAGCCAGGAACGCCATAGTCGGCCAGGTCGTACTACCGAACGGCGCGCGACGTATCAATGGCGTCGCGATGACTGTCAAGATACCTTTTTCCGCCGGCCCTTTCGTGATCGGCGTATTCGACCCATCGGGCAATTTTGTCCCCGCCGGCTTCCTCAGCGTCGAAAAGCCCGCTGACCGCCCGGTGCGCGGCGGCGCGGTAGGACGATAGCCATGGCCGCCTCCCAGCGCACAGCCCAATCAATCGCGACGATGGCTGAGCCTGCGTCGGAACGTACCCCAAACCCGCTTCGGGACAACCAGGACCTCGCAATGGCCCGCGCATCCGAAATCCTGTTTGTCGATCCGGCCGTACCTGATCTTGCGACTCTTCTCGACAATCTGAGGCCGGAAGTGCGGGCGATCGTGCTCGACTCGAGCCAACCGGCCGCAAGGCAGATGGCCCTGGCTCTCCACGCGTGTCGGGGCCTGCAGGCAGTGCACGTTGTCGCGCATGGGGCGCCGGGTCGGGTTGGGTTTGCTGCCGGCGAGTGGACGGCAGCGACCCTCGAAGGGGATGCGGAGAGCTTTAGGACGATTGGCCGCGCTCTCACGGCGAAGGGTGAACTACGGCTCTGGAGCTGCAATGCCGGCTCCGGTCAGACCGGACAAGACCTCGTCGAAGCACTCCAAGTTGTTGCCGACGTTCACGTTGTTGCCGCGAAGGAGCCTGTCGGCGCTGCTAGGTTGGGCGGATCATGGAAGCTGGCCTCGAGAGTGGGCGGGGGCTTTCTGCTTGCTCCAATAACGGCGCGAGGAATTGCTGAGTTTAGGGGAATTCTTGCGACCGATTTAGAGGTTAAAACGTCGATTAACAACACGAGCGGTTCGCAGGGTGTCCAAAATTATTACGTACTGGACAGCAACGGTAATGTAGTCGGGACTTTCAGTCTACCTACTAAAGGTACGTTCAACGTTGATCTTATTGTATCAGTTCCAAGCGGCAGTACAGGGCCATATACCGTTGACATAGCAGCTAATGGTGGAGGGTTCACGCCCGCATCCGGTTTTACGATAACTAATCTCGGAAGCAATCAGGGCCCGACCGGCGCTACGGGTTCGACCGGCGCGACCGGCGCCACGGGCTCGACCGGCGCGACCGGCGCCACGGGTTCGACCGGCGCGACCGGAGCGACGGGTTCGACCGGCGCGACCGGCGCCACGGGTTCGACAGGCGCGACAGGCGCCACCGGTTCGACTGGCGCGACAGGCGCCACCGGTTCGACCGGCGCGACAGGCGCCACCGGTTCGACTGGCGCGACGGGCGCCACGGGTTCGACGGGCGCGACCGGCGCCACGGGTTCGACAGGCGCGACAGGCGCCACCGGTTCGACTGGCGCGACAGGCGCCACCGGTTCGACTGGCGCGACGGGCACCACGGGTTCGACTGGCGCGACCGGCGCCACGGGTTCGACGGGCGCGACCGGCACCACCGGTTCGACGGGCGCCACGGGCTCGACCGGCGCGACGGGGGCGACGGGTTCGACTGGCGCGACCGGCGCCACCGGTTCGACGGGCGCGACCGGCGCGACAGGTTCGACCGGCGCCACGGGTTCGACGGGCGCGACAGGCGCCACGGGCTCGACCGGCGCGACGGGCGCAACCGGTGCGACCGGCGATACCGGAGCAACCGGCGCGACAGGTTCGACCGGCGCAACTGGCGCGACCGGCGACACTGGAGCAACGGGCGCGACTGGCGCGACGGGCGCCACTGGCGATACCGGAGCCACCGGAGCCACAGGCGCGACCGGAGCCACGGGCGCGACCGGCGCAACGGGCGCTACCGGAGCGACGGGAGCAACGGGCTCGACCGGCGATACCGGCGCAACAGGAGCCACAGGCGCAACGGGCGCCACAGGCGCGACGGGCGCCACCGGAGCAACGGGCGCAACTGGCGCGACCGGCGACACTGGAGCAACGGGCACGACCGGAACTACCGGAGCGACAGGTGCAACCGGAGCGACAGGCGCAACGGGCGCCACCGGAGCAACTGGCGCGACCGGCGATACCGGCGCTACCGGAGCCACTGGAGCCACAGGCGCGACCGGCGCTACCGGAGCGACGGGAGCGACAGGCGACACTGGAACAACGGGCGCAACTGGCGTGACCGGCGACACTGGAGCAACGGGCGCGACGGGCGCCACCGGAGCCACCGGTGCCACCGGCGCTACAGGTGCGACCGGAGCCACAGGCGCGACCGGAGCGACAGGCGCAGCCGGCGCGACCGGCGATACCGGGGCAACCGGCGCTACAGGTGCGACCGGCGCAACTGGCGCGACCGGCGATACCGGCGCAACGGGCGCGACTGGCGCGACGGGCGCCACCGGAGCGACGGGCGCCACTGGCGATACCGGAGCCACCGGAGCCACAGGCGCGACCGGAGCCACGGGCGCGACCGGAGCGACGGGCGCAACTGGCGCGACCGGCGACACTGGAGCAACTGGCGCGACTGGCGATACCGGAGCGACAGGCGCAACAGGCGATACTGGAGCCACGGGCGCCACGGGCGCCACAGGCGCAACCGGAGCCACCGGAGCCACGGGAGCCACCGGATCAACGGGCGCGACTGGCGATACCGGAGCGACAGGCGCAACAGGCGCGACCGGAGCCACCGGAGCGACGGGCGCGACCGGCGATACCGGAGCCACCGGCGCTAGAGGTGCGACCGGAGACACGGGCGCGACCGGAGCGACGGGAGCAACGGGCTCGACCGGCGATACCGGCGCTACGGGAGCCACCGGCGCAACGGGCGCCACGGGCGCGACCGGCGCTACCGGCGCCACCGGAGCAACGGGCGCGACGGGCGCGACCGGCGATACTGGATCAACGGGCGCGACTGGCGATACCGGAGCGACAGGAGCAACAGGCGATACTGGAGCCACCGGCGCCACAGGTGCGACCGGAGCAACCGGAGACACCGGCGCGACGGGCGCGACCGGCGCCACTGGCGATACCGGAGCGACAGGCGCAACAGGCGCGACCGGAGCAACCGGAGCCACGGGCGCGACCGGCGATACCGGCGCTACGGGAGCCACCGGATCAACGGGCGCGACTGGCGATACCGGAGCGACAGGCGGTACAGGCGCGACCGGAGCTACCGGCGCTACAGGTGCGACCGGCGCAACGGGCGCTACCGGAGCGACGGGAGCAACTGGCGCGACCGGCGATACCGGAGCCACTGGAGCCACAGGCGCAACCGGCGCGACCGGCGATACCGGAGCCACTGGAGCCACAGGCGCAACAGGCGCAACGGGCGCGACCGGAGCCACCGGAGCCACCGGAGCCACAGGCGCAACCGGCGCGACCGGAGCTACCGGCGCGACGGGAGCCACCGGAGCGACAGGCGCAACAGGCGCGACCGGCGCTACCGGAGCGACGGGAGCGACAGGCGACACTGGAGCAACCGGCGCGACTGGCGATACTGGAGCCACCGGCGCCACAGGTGCGACCGGAGACACCGGCGCGACGGGCGCGACCGGAGCGACGGGAGCAACGGGCTCGACCGGCGATACCGGCGCTACGGGAGCCACCGGAGCCACAGGCGCAACGGGCGCGACCGGCGACACTGGAGCAACTGGCGCGACTGGCGATACCGGAGCGACAGGCGCAACAGGCGATACTGGAGCCACCGGCGCCACAGGTGCGACCGGAGCCACCGGAGCCACGGGCGCGACGGGCTCGACCGGAGCTACCGGCGCGACGGGAGCCACCGGAGCGACGGGAACTACGGGCGCGACCGGCGCGACCGGCGACACTGGAGCAACTGGCGCGACTGGCGATACCGGAGCGACAGGCGCAACGGGCGCCACCGGAGCCACGGGCGCGACGGGCGCCACAGGCGCGACCGGAGCCACGGGTGCTACCGGCGCAACAGGCGATACTGGAGCCACCGGCGCCACAGGTGCGACCGGAGACACCGGCGCGACGGGCGCGACCGGAGCGACGGGAGCAACGGGCTCGACCGGCGATACCGGCGCTACGGGAGCCACCGGAGCCACAGGCGCAACGGGCGCCACAGGCGCGACCGGCGCGACGGGCACCACCGGAGCAACGGGCGCAACCGGCGCGACCGGCGACACTGGAGCAACCGGCGCGACCGGCGATACTGGAGCAACGGGCGCGACCGGAGCCACAGGCGCCACAGGTGCGACCGGAGCAACCGGAGCCACTGGCGATACCGGAGCGACAGGCGCAACAGGCGATACTGGAGCCACCGGCGCCACAGGCGCGACCGGAGCCACCGGCGCGACGGGCGCCACTGGCGCAACGGGCGCCACAGGCGCGACAGGCGCTACGGGAGCCACCGGAGCAACGGGCGCAACCGGCGCTACAGGTGCGACCGGAGCCACCGGTGCCACGGGCGCGACCGGCGATACCGGCGCTACGGGCGCCACCGGAGCGACCGGCGATACCGGAGCGACAGGCGCAACGGGCGCGACCGGAGCCACCGGAGCCACAGGCGCGACCGGCGCTACAGGCGCGACCGGAGCCACCGGAGCCACAGGCGCAACCGGCGCGACCGGCGCTACCGGAGCGACGGGAGCAACTGGCGCGACGGGCGCAACAGGGGCGACGGGACAAACCGGCTCAACCGGCGCCACAGGCGCGACGGGTCCCACGGGCGCGACCGGTTCGACTGGCGCGACGGGGGCCACGGGTTCGACCGGCGCGACCGGGGCCACGGGCTCGACTGGCGCCACAGGCGCGACCGGCACGACGGGCGCAACAGGGGCGACGGGTCACACCGGCGCGACGGGTTCGACTGGCGCGACGGGTTCGACCGGCGCGACGGGTTCGACCGGCGCGACTGGTCCGACGGGTTCGACCGGTCCGACCGGCGCAACAGGGGCGACGGGTCACACCGGCGCGACGGGTTCGACCGGCGCGACTGGTCCGACGGGTTCGACCGGTCCGACCGGCGCCACAGGCTCGACTGGCGCGACGGGGGCCACGGGCTCGACTGGCGCCACCGGAGCCACAGGCGCGACCGGCCCGACAGGCGCAACAGGGGCGACGGGTCACACCGGCTCAACCGGCGCGACGGGTCCGACTGGCGCGACGGGCTCGACCGGCCCGACGGGTCCGACGGGCCATACGGGAGCGACCGGCCCCACCGGCCCGACGGGCCCGACGGGCCATACGGGAGCGACCGGCCCCACCGGCGCCACCGGTCCGACGGGTCCGACGGGCCACACGGGAGCGACCGGTCCCACCGGCTCGACCGGCCCGACTGGGCCAACGGGTCACACCGGTCCAACCGGACCTACTGGGCCGACTGGCGCCACCGGACCGGAAGGTCGTGGCTCTTACGACTTCCTGAAGGGCCCGACAGGCTCTGGACCGTCGACCAGCGGGGCGACTGGCGCAGGGCTCGACCGACACGCCGCGAGCGGACAGCTTGCGACCGATTTGACCAACTTCAGCAACCTCGTCGACGCACTGACGAAAGGGTCGAATGCGTCGCCAGGGCTCGGCGGAGTGGGACCGGACCAAACGTCGCACGGCTATGTCGCTGGCATAACCTCCGACGACGCGAACCTCCCCGGCGGTTTGCCGGGCGAGAAGCCGAACGGCCACGGACCGGGCCACGAGTCCGGCTGAGCTCGTTGGGTGCGAAGCGGCGACGTCCTGGGCTCCGCCGCGCGCCCTCGCGCGGCTCTCGGGTCGACCGATCCGCCGTGGGCCAAGGAGTGCGTAACGCCCGTTTGGGCCGGGGGAGCGGCGGAATTGATTAAGAGGGAGCTTGTGCAAGATTAAATGCTGATTGACTTGGACACGGTCGGCGATCGGCCCGACATCCGGCGGAAGACAAATGCGCCATCTGTTGGTACGCCGATTGCTCCGGACCGGGGGTGTCCCGAGTAGGAGCAGTTCGCGACGGTGCGATCGAAGGCAGGGCAACAGTTTGCTTAAAATTCTCGCGATTGGGTGCTATAATTTTAATTGAGGTCGAGCGTAGCGGCTCCGCGATGATCTCCCGATCTTCGCGGCGCCTGAGGGACGAGTGAGTGCCCGATGATCGAAAGTGACGCTCGCCGCGACGGGAGCGGCCCCGCGCCGCGCCTGAGCCGTTGCGAGGCATTGAGTCGGCTTGCGGATCTCGATGCACCGAGCGACGCGACGGGTCCGCCTTCTCGACCGCCGAGTTCAGCCGCAAAATATGAATCGACCCTTATAAAGGCGGTCGCGCATCTCGTTCTGAGCGACAGCCAGAGCCGGGTTCAGATCTATCGAGGCGCGCGCGCCAATCTAGCGTCCGACCTCAGTCGAGCGAACCCTCGGCTCGATCAAAGGCAGATCGAATGGCAATTAAGCCTCTTCGACCAAGCCTCGGCGAATGTGGAAGCCGAAATCGTACGATGGCGGCAGGGGGGCCTTTCCGAGGCCGGCGGCTTCGAAACCCGCGTAGAGACGGCGCAGGAATTCAGCGCCCGCCTCTGGCAGGAGGCCGCAGTGACGGAGCAGGAGACGGATTGCGGCGAAGCAAAGCACGAGGCGCTGGAAAACGACGCGAGAGAGTCTCAATCCGTTCCGCCGCCGATTCCGAGTCCGCATGATCTCCCTCTCGAATTCGTCGCAGATCGCCCAGCGAATTTGACGACAGATGCGCCGGACAACAATGCCCCGGCCGCTGGTCCGCCCCCGATTTCCTTCGACGGACCGTCCGCCGCAGCGGGAGAGCCCCGGGCGATAAAAAAGGCCACTCTATCGTCGGATCAGGAGGATACGATACATCCGCGCCTGCTCGCCATGATCAAAGTCGGGCGATATCATGGCGTCGAACTCGATCCGGACGAATACGCTCAGCCGCCCGACGCGCCAGTCCCAACCCCGGCAGCATTGTCGCAGTGGGCGCAAAACGCCGGTATGTGGTCGCGCGCCGTCAGGATAAATTGGCGGCAATTATTGGGACTGAGCGGCGCCGGCCCTCTCGTTCTGCTCCTGACCGACGGCTCCGCTGCATTGGCGACCGGGGTTACGCCCGGCAAGACCGCGATCGAGATTCGCAGTCCCACCGCGGCGGTCGGCGTCGCGGCGATCGAGGTCGACGAGCTCCGGCTGTCGCAGGTCTGGACTGGCGAAGCGGTGCTGCTGCGCGCAGCGCGCGGCGCGCTCTCGGCCGACGCTCTGTTCAGCTTGAGGTGGCTCCTCAATCTCGTCCTCAAAGAGAGGCGATCGCTTCGGGATATCGCCATCGCCTCGATCACGATCAGCTTCCTCACGGTGTTTCCGCCATTGGTCGTGATGACGATGGTGAACAAGGTTTTGCAATTCCGCAGCTTGTCGACCCTCGCGATGTTGTCGGCGATGATGCTCGTCGTCGTCGTTTATGAGAGCCTCCTCAGCTATTCTCGCCGCCTGATCATAGCCGTTATTGGCGCGCGACTTGACGCGAAACTGAACCTTCACGTTTTCAACCGGCTGCTCCGGTTGCCGCTCGACTATTTCGAGCGCCATCCCGCGGGCGAGACGATGTACAAGGTCGCCCAAGTTCATCGGGTCCGCGAATTCCTAACCGGTAAACTGCTAACCACCGTTCTCGATCTCGTCACATTGTGCGTGCTGCTGCCGTTCCTCTTTTATATCAACGCCATCCTCGCCGCGGTCGTGCTCGTTTGCGGCTTCCTGATCAGCCTCATCATCTTCGCATTTCTGAAGCCGCTGCGAGAGACGTATTCTCGGGTTACTTCGGCCGAAACCTGGAAATCCGCGACGCTCGGCGAAACTGTCGTCGGGATCAGAACCGTCAAGGCGCTCGCGCTCGAGCCGCAGCGTCGTGCTTTATGGGACGAACGCATCGCCGAAGCGGGCAAGGCGCGGCTCGAATTCGCGCGATTGACCAATTGGCCGCAAACGCTCGTCTCGCCGATCGAGCGTTTCATGGTGCTCGGGACGATGATGCTGGGCGCCTATATGGCGATCGGCGACCCGAAGGGCTACTTGGTCGGCGGCTTGTTCGCCTTCATGATGTTGAGTTCTCGGGTGGCTCAACCGCTCGTAGGGCTTGCGCGCCTGGTCGAGGATTTTGAGGAGGTCGGCGCGGCAATTGGCGAAACCGGATCGGTTTTGAATCGGCCGCTCGAGACGGCGGGCGGGCTCGCCGGGCTGCGTCCGCAATTCTCAGGCGCAATTTCCTTCCAGGACGTCACATTTACCTACGCCGGCGCCAAATCGCCGGCTCTTGACCGCCTGACGTTCGAAGTTCCTGCGGGCTCGACGCTTGGCGTTGTCGGCCGCAGCGGCTCAGGCAAGTCGACGATCGCGCGCTTGTTGCAAGGGATCAATCGCGATTATGCCGGTTTCATAAGAATTGACGGCGCGGACCTGCGCGAGATCGATTTGCGACACCTCCGCCAAAGCCTCGGCGTCGTCCTCCAAGACAACTTCCTTTTCCGCGGTTCGATCCGCGACAATGTGATCGCCGGGCGACCTGGCTTGACGATCACCGACGCCGTCCAAGCCGCTCGCCTCGCCGGCGCCGAAGAGTTCATCGAGCGCATGCCGAACGGTTACGAGACCTATGTGGAGGAAGGCTCGCCTAATCTCTCAGGGGGTCAACGCCAGCGTCTCGCCATCGCGCGCGCGCTTATCCATGATCCGCGGATACTGATTCTGGACGAAGCGACCAGCGCGCTCGATCCGGAGAGTGAGGCCGTCGTCAACGCCAATCTGAAGCGGATCTCCAGCGGAAGGACGATGATCCTGGTTTCCCATCGTCTATCGTCGTTGACCGAATGCGATCAAATCCTGGTCTTGGATCAGGGGCAGGTCAAAGACATCGGTCCGCACGCGCTGCTGGTCGAACGGTGCGCGATCTATCGGCAGCTGTGGCTGCAGCAAAATCGTCATCTCAACGTCCAGAACCAGGGTCAGCGTCATGCGTCTTTCGCTCCGCGCTTGGTCCCAGGCGAATAACGCACGCGCGGCATTCGAATGTGCGAATGCGGAGACCGCTCTGGAAGCCCATGAGCCGCCGCCGCAAAAATGTTCAGTTTGGCTGCGACGCGGTTGTGAGGAGAAATGACCAAGGCCGCCACAAATAGGACGCCTCTTGCGTGGGCGCGACCGCGCGCTCGTTCAGAGGACCCGATCCAGCCGATGATACTCGAGTTCCAGTGGCCCTCGGCCGCGATCGTTAACGCGCCGGTCCCGCGTTCGGCGCGCGGCGTCATCTGGACGGTGGCGACCATGGTCGCGGCGTTGGTCGCGATCATGGCCCTCATTCCAATCGATAGGGTCGTTACGGCGCGTGGCCTCGTCGTTTCGGAAGCGCGAACCATCCTCGTACAGCCGCTCGAGACGTCCATTGTGCGCTCAATCGACGTTCGCGAGGGTCAAGAGGTCCAAGCCGGGCAGCTCTTGGCGCGACTCGACCCGACTTTCGTCAATGCGGATTTGACGGCTCTCGAAATGCATGTCGGGAGTCTGAAGGCTGAAGTCGCGCGGCTTACGGCCGAGGCCGGCGGAAAGCCTTTCTCCTACGCAGGCGTTGATTCCGAATGGTCGCTCCAGGCAGCGATCTACGGCCATCGTCAGGCCGAGTTCCAATCGAAGATCGAAAATTACAAAGATCGCCTCGACGAGCTTTCGGCCGTCATTGCCCGGTCCGACTCCGACGCGTCGGGCTACCGTGAGCGGTTAGGCTTCGCCGAGGACGTCGAGCGCATGCGCAAGACGCTCGAATCGCATGCGACGGGAAGCCGCCTGAACACGCTGATCGCGAGCGATGCGCGCGCCGAGTTGAACCGCTCGCTTACGAACGCCGAGAACACGGCGAAAGGGGCAAAGCTCAATCAGTCGGCCCTCTCGGCCGAGCGCGACGCCTACATTCGCGGCTGGAACGCGGAGGTCTCCGAGCAATTGTCGGAAGCGACGAACAAGTTGAACGACGCGCAAGGGCAGCTCAACAAAGCGAAGCTTCGCCGCCAACTCGTAGATGTCCGCGCCGAGAAAAATGCGATCGTCCAATCCGTGGCGAAGGTGTCGGTCGGCTCAGTACTGCAGACGGGCGAGCAATTCATCACGCTCGTGCCGAATGACGCAAATTTAGAAGTCGAAGCGAATATTCCTGGGCAGGAGAGCGGGTTCGTTCATCGCGAGGACGAGGTGGCGGTCAAGTTCGATACTTTCCCCTTTTCGCAATATGGCATGGCGCGAGGCAAGGTGCGAATTATCAGTCCGAGCAGCTTTACGGCGCAGGAGGAGGCGCGAAATCCGACCAGCTCTGTGCCGACGACGGCAGATTACGCCGAACCTTTCTATCGCGCCCGCATCACACTTGACGAGATCGGACTGCACGGCGTTCCCGCAGGCTTCCGGGTTATTCCCGGGATGCCAGTCACCGCCGACATCAAGGTCGGCAAGCGAACGGTGTTGCAGTATCTTTCAGGCTTAGTGTTGCCGGTCGCCCAGGAAGGAATGCGCGAGCCTTAGCGAGCATGGCTGGAGGCGAGGGGAGCCGAATGTCGATCATCCATCGCCTGACCGGCAGCGCGTCCCCGGCGGGCTGTTTGCGACGCGCGATCGACCTCATCGAAAGCGGCTGCCTCGATCAAGCTTTCCCACTCCTGACGCAAGCCGCCCGCGCGGGACTTCCCGAGGCCGAATACCGAATAGCGTTGGCCTATTTTGAGGGCGCGGGCGCGCCGCAAAGCGTCGTCGAAGGCGCGCGGTGGCTGACAAAGGCGGCCGCGCATGATTTCGCCGACGCGCAAGCGCAGCTTGCCGCATTGCTGATCCATGGCCTCGTCAGCGCCGAAAACGACCTTTCCGCATCAAATCTCTTTGTCACCGACCTACGCGCCGAACCTGATTTTCGGGCCGCGCTCAAATGGGCGCGTAAAGCGGCGGAAACCGGTTCGCCGAAGGGGCAGGCTATTTTGGGCTACATACTGACTTACGGCCCCGAAGAGGTCCGTGACGAGGCGGCGGCCCATCAATGGTACGAACTGTCCGCCAAAGGGGACTGTCCGGAAGGCCACCTCGGCTTCGCTTTGTCGCTGTCGCGACACGCCGATTCCGAAGCAGACCGACGGCGCGTCGCAAATCATCTGTTGCGCGCGGCGAAACAGGGCATACCCACGGCGCTCTACCTGCTCGGCGTCTTGAGCGAACAAGGGTCGGGCCTGCGGTCGGATCCGACCGCAGCCGTCGAACTCTATCGGCGCGCCGCTGAGAAGGGCCACAAAGCGGCGCAGATGCGCTACGGCCAGGCTCTGATGAAGGGAGAGATCGTCGCAAAGGACATCGTGACCGGCGAATCGTGGCTGCGCCGTGCCGCGCTCACCGGCGAGGCCGAAGCGGCGTTCTCCTTGGGAAACTATTACGCAAAGGACAGCGTCGTCCCGCCAAATTATGCGGAGGCGGCGGTTTGGTTTCGGCGAGCTGCGGAACAAGGGCACCGCGGCGCGGCCCAAGCTCTGGGCTCGCTCTACCTTACCGGCGCCGGCGTACCGCAGGATAACGGCGAGGCGGCGCGTTGGTTGCGGGCAGCGGCCGAGGCGGGCGATCAGAGCTCGCTCGTCGATCTCGCCAATATGGCGCTCCGAGGTGCGACAAGCCAAGACACGCTCGCCAGAGTGGCGGAATGGTTCGGCCAATCGGCCGCGGCGGGCGACCTCATCGCAGCGTTCAATCTTGCCGTCTGCTTTGTCAAAGGCGCAGGAGTTGAGCAAAGCGACGAACAGGCCGCTTATTGGCTGAGGCGGGCCGCCGATGGGGTGCCGGAAGCCCAGTATATGTACGGCCGACTGCTTGCTGAGGGGCGGGGCGTTGCGCCTAATCTAGAGGAGGCGCGTGGTTGGTTCGAACGGGCTGCAAACGCCGATTTCGGCGACGCTCAGGTTGAGCTTGCCGATATGATGGCGAGCGGCCGCGGTGGACGGCGAGATCCCGCCGGGGCGATCACCATCTTGCTGAAAGCCGCCGGAAATAGCAATAGCAAAGCAATGTTCGCTCTCGCCGCGCTTTATGGCGGGCGTCACGGTTTCCCGCGAGATCCGCGCTTCGCCCTGCATTGGCTGCGCGCGGCCGCTCTGGCAGGCCATGGCCAAGCCCAGTTGATGCTCGGTCGCTATTTGGCGACGTCGGCGATGAATGAAAGCGGGCGCGCCAAGGCGATCGAATGGCTAAGTCGCGCCGCGTCACAGGGCGTGTCGGAGGCCGAGGAAGATATTGCGCTGTTCACCCAAGCCGAACAATCTATGGCAAACTGAACGGCGGTTTCGTCGTTATTTGCTGTATTCGACGAGTTTTCTCTTTTAAAATCCTCGCGAGCTATCTCGGTACGCGTCCGGTGTGGGCCCCGTCAGGCGGCGCGCGCGAGGCGAGCAGCCGTCCATTTCCAGGGCGGGAGTTCGCAGAGCCGGCTTTGTTGCCGCGTCTCGGCAATCCTTGAAAGGACGTCGGCGAGCCAAGCCTGCGGATCGACGCACGGCTCGGAAGTCAGGTTAACGGCGGTTTGGTGGATTTTTGAATTGACGGAAGGGACGTGATTCGGTGGGCGCAGTGATTCGGCAGGGAGCGCGATCATGGCCGCCATCAGCATTGCTTTTCCGG